>ERZ795049.187-NODE-187-length-96063-cov-19.203337_pt1 | contig 96063 bp, 80 predicted proteins | sample MGYA00375133_ERZ795049 | MGnify/ENA primary metagenome ERZ795049 (study PRJEB30178, sample SAMN05720147) | activated sludge metagenome | isolation source: anaerobic digester from wastewater treatment plant | place: Japan | collected 2015-04-20 ...
CGGGACAACGCTAGCAATACCTCGGAGATTGAGGCGTTAAATTGATTTAAGGTTGCATTCGGAGCGAACAGGAAGTTCGCGGAGATAACGAATTATTTTATTGATATCATTAGCAAATTTGCACGGAGGCGGAAACTGAAGAGACGCTTTCGTGCGAACTTTGAGCCATCACGATGATGGCAACGAGACTTTGTGCCAGGGATGGCACAAAAAAAGTCGAGCAGTCGCATATTGAAGCGTCTCGTATGTCGGGATCGTTCCGACAGTCCGCGAGGCGGACGAAGTCCGCAGCGGGAGAACGCAAGCAATGCCTCGGAGATTGAGGCGTTAAATTGACTTAAGGTTGCATTCGAAGCGAACATGTATATCGCACAGGATGTGAACACCATTTTGTTTTGTTACGTCGTACATTACCATTGGGAAATGCTTTATTACCGAAGTCCTTTTGATACCATCGGAGTAAAATATGAATAAATTTATTTCTGCATTTTTATCCGGTCTTCTTTTTTTTACAACAGCATGTACCGGCAAATATCTTTCAAAAGATGATTATTCATTGAGTATGCGAAGTATGTGTGAAGGTAATCCTGCAATTGCCTTGGAGCATTTTCCTTCAGGAGAATCAAATTCGTTTATTGTTGCGATGGAAAAAACCTATCTTAATATTTTATCAGGCAATTATGATATTTCACTACTTTTTAAATATAGAAAACATATCGATAATCAAATAAAATACCAGATCTCCCGTGAAGCAAAATCTTTTTTCTATCTGCATACTCCGGAAGGATATTATGCATCAGAACATGAAATTATAATGATGCATATTCTTTTATCATGGGGTTTTTCGGGTCAGAAAAAATATGAAGAAGCTGAAGTTGAAGCAAGAAAAGCTGCAGCTTTGTTTTCCAAAGAATTGAACGATAAAGGTAAATTTGACGATCCTCTCATTCGTATCATGCTCGCATATGTTTGGACTCTTTGCGGAAACTGGGATGAAGCTAGAGTTGATTTTCGAGCAGCTTTTAAGCTTAATAAAACTCTCGTTTGGGCTAACAAGCTCTCAGAAATGGAAAAACAACCGAAAAACCTTTTTTTTGTTATCGGAGGACCTGGTGTTGAGCCGGAATGGGATAAAAAAGCAAATGAAGAAATTATTTCCGGAATGAAAGGTATAAGTTTTAATTCCAGAACTAAACGCAGCTCACTTATGATTTACGACACTTACCAGAAAAATATCCCATTATTTATCAGTCCCGATTCTTCCGCATGGTATAAACGTCATATTGAAAGAAACAATTCCATACAAGAATTTGTTCAGGATCTGCATTACGGTAAGACTGTAACTACTCAGGGAACATTAAGTACCATACAAGTTCTCGGAGCAGTTTCTGTCGGGCTTTTAGTGATAACGACTGGATTAGCTGCCGGGGTTGGTATAATTTATTTAGGTGCATTAGCTGAAAGCGGTGAGCTGATGGCGGTAGGCTGCATTCCGATAATTTCAGGCTATAAAATCGGAAAAGGTATAATGGTAGACGGTTATAATGATGCATCAGAAAATTATAATAAAAATGTAGATCCTTCAAATTATTACAGATATGTCCGTTTTCTTCCGGAATATATGTGGATCGGATGGACTGACAAAAATGTCAAATATCCATTACAAATCAAAAAAAATAATGAAATAATAAAAGTGATGGAATCTGAAACTTTTTTAACAGAAGATAAAAATGCAATCACCAGTGTTTATTATGCTGATATCGACACTAAATATCTTAATTCATTTAATAATGATCATGCCGAATCTAACGCGAATCTTCTTCATAAGGCGGTTTCAGACGGTAATAATCAAAGAATTATTGATTTACTTCTGAAGGGTGAGCTTAAAGAAAGACGTGATAAAAACGGGTTTACTCCTCTTCAATTGGCTTTCAATTTGAAAAAAATTGATGCATTTAGAATTCTACTAAAGAACGGGGCCGATCCTTACGTTGAATATGAAGATGGAGAGACTCTCCTTGTTAAAGCTGCAAGAAACATGGATAATGTTTATCTTTCCGCAATGATTGAAAGTGGTATTGACTGCAATTCTTATGATATAAATGGGAAAACACCGCTGATCTGCGCTGTTGAAGAATTTTCGGAAAACTCTGTAAAAACACTTCTTAGTTCCGGGGCTTTGGTTGATTTGTCTTCAAAAAAAGATAAGAAAACACCACTTCATTTTGCGGTAATACGAAATAATAAGGCTATTGTAATTCAATTATTAGAATACAATGCTGACGTCTCATTAAAGGATGCGCAAGGCATGACCCCGGCTGATTATGCTAATAGGCTCGGTTTTGAAGAAATTTATGATTTATTTCAAAATATGAATAAAAAAAGCCGGTAAGACCGTTTAAATGTATTAAATTGGATATTATTTTTATTCTGGCATTGATTCGGAGGCAATAAATAAACTTATAGGAGAAAAAACTAAATGAAAAATAGAGTTATATTGATACTGTTGATATCTATATTTAGTTTGAATTATTGTAGTCAGCGACCAGTATTGGAAAATGATTTAATATTGGAAAAAGGATCGGATACCATCATCATTAAGTTTAATAAGCCTCGAATAGTAATTGATATTACTGTTGGACAAGGAAATGCTTTATTTATAACATGTGAGTATGATCATAAAGTTCAAGTTGAAAGTATTGAAATTACTTCATTTTATGGTTCACTTGAATATTATTCTAATAAGAAATACTCATATTCTCTCCGTACATCAAGTGGAACATATTATGGTGGCTTTAGATTACTAGATAAAACTGATCCAGCTGTTGTTAAAAGAGTAGATTTTAAAGATCCTAATATAGAAATTATGATTGATAATGATATTGAAGAATAGATCAATTATTGAAGCAGGTTTGTAAAGAGTTGCGTTAGAGGTGGGAAATAGAAACAAATTCGAAGCATTTGCAACAACATGTAGTAATATTTTAATAGTGATTAAGTCTCCATATTCAGGATTGAAGGTATATAAGATAGAAAAAGAATCATATCCAAAAAGCTTGACGATTAAAAAAGCTCAAGGAGATAAGATGAAATATAAAAAAAGTATTACAATAGCTATTTTTCTATTGATTATCATCGCAAATCTTTTTATATACAATTATAATAAAGAAAAATCGGTAAATAAATCAATTAGAATATCAAATGAAGAAGAATTGATTGAAATACATGTTGATGCTCTTAGTAATGATGATTTACAAAAATATTATGGGAAAGAAGTTGAAATATTTCTTAAGAGTATAAATGAGAAATATCTTTCATACAATTTTATGGATGAGCCTCCTGGTAAAATCAATGGTTGTTTATTTACTTATGATAAAAGACAAATATACATTTATATAAATACTAAAGAGCGAGAACTTTATAGAATATTTAAAATACCTGATAAATCAAATTGGAAAATTGAAAAATTTTTAAAATTGAAAGTAGAAAAAATAGAAATATTCGAGTTAGATAAAAAGAAGCAATAAATAAATTGTACCAAAATGGTATTCACCTGATGTACAATGATGGTATTCACCTGACACCTTTCTGCTTCCATCCGCGAAGCAGAGATGAATTGAATGCCAGCTTTGCTGTGAACAGAATTGACCATCGACAGGCTTACGGGATTAAATGATAATAAACATATTAAATATAAAAGGTTAAAAATATTGTTTATTATTTTCAATTAGAAAATGATTTGGTGGGACAATGAAAAGCTACATAATGATAATCTTTTTGCTTACTTTTTTTATTAGTTGTACTGAAAATATTTCTAATAGAAATATAGCCGAATATTACTCTTCCATTTACATGAAAATGAATAATAATGATTCTTTAATAACATGGCCTTTTTTAAAGAATTCTTTAAGTGAAAATAATAAAAATGATTATGGTCATTTCGGTTTAAGAAAATCAATATTTAATGATACTTTTGTTTATTCTAATTGTATTAGTATACCTATTGAAAATGATCGAATAATAGTCGCACCGTTTGATTCAAAAATTATAACATACAATTTCAATAAAGGCGGGACAATATATTTTGAAAAAGGTGATGTCACTGTAATTTATGAAAATATAAAACTTTCAAATGAATTTAAAGTGGGTGATAAAGTAAATAGAGGTCAAATTGTCGGAAATGCTAATAATAATATGCATAATATAAATTTATTTTTAAAGCATAATAATAAATACTTAAATCCTGAGTTTTTTTTTAAGTAATATTTTTTGATTTTTTAAGAAAGGCTGGTTAATACTAACACATTACAAAATAGTTAAAAGGAAAATATGTACAATGATGGTATTCACCTGACACATAAAGTTAAATTTATTCTGATTTAGAATGTAATAAAAAAAGCCGGTAGAACCGGCTTTTTTTATTACAAACAATCTAAAATTATTTTTTTCTAAGAAGAGCTTCAACTTTTGTCTGAAGACCAAAAAGATTAAGAAAACCGGATGCGTCTGTCTGATCATAAAGCTCGCTTTTCTCGAAAGATGCAATATTTTCACTATAAAGCGAATATTGAGATTTTCTTCCGACAACCATAGCATGTCCTTTGTAAAGTTTAACCTTGACAGTCCCGGTAACAAATCTCTGTGTTTCGTCAATTAGAGCATCCATTGCTTCTCTTTTTCTCGCAAACCACAATCCGTAATAGATTAATCGTGCATATTCCGCTGCAAGAGAATCTTTCAGATGCTGAGTGTCTTTATCGAGACATATTGATTCAAGATCCCGGTGAGCGGCAAGAAGAACTGTTCCTGCAGGAGTTTCATACACTCCGCGGGATTTAATTCCGACAAGTCTGTTTTCTACAATATCAACACGTCCGACGCCATGATTACCAGCGATTTTATTGAGCTTTTTCATGAGATTTGCGGCAGATAGTTTTTCACCGTTGATTGCAACAGGAATACCTTCTACAAAATCTATTTCGATATATTCCGGTTTGTCCGGAGCTTTTTCAGCTGATTTAGTCAATATGAACATTTCTTCATCTGCTTCATTATAAGGGTCTTCAAGAATTCCGCCCTCATAAGAAATATGCATGAGGTTTCTGTCCATGCTGTAAGGTTTTTTCTTGCTTCCTGGTACCGGAATTCCGTTTTTATCGGCATAATCATAAAGAAGTGATCTCGAATGTAAATCCCATTCTCTCCATGGAGCAATAATCTTAAGATTCGGGGCGAGAGCCTTGAATGTCATTTCAAAACGAACCTGGTCGTTTCCTTTTCCTGTAGCGCCGTGACATACTGCATCAGCGCCTTCTTTCAACGCGATTTCAACCTGTTTCTTTGCAATAACAGGACGTGCAAGTGATGTTCCGAGAAGATATCTGTCTTCATAAATAGCATTTGCTTTGATAGCTTTGAAAACATAATCACGTGCGAATTCTTCCTGAAGATCCTCAATATAGCATTTGCTTGCACCGGTTTTCTTTGCTTTTTCATCAAGTCCGTCAAGTTCCTCTTCCTGTCCGACATCGGCTGCGAAGCAAACAACTTCACATTTATAGTTTTCAAGAAGCCATTTCACTATAACCGAAGTGTCAAGCCCGCCGGAATAGGCGAGGACTACTTTTTTCGCTTCCATAAAAATCTCCTTATTTATTCATAAGAGCGCATATCAGCGCTTTTTGTAAGTGCATTCTATTTTCTGCTTCTCTGAATACAATCGATTTTTGACTTTCGATTACATCTTCGTCGATTTCTTCACCGCGGTGAGCTGGAAGGCAATGCATGACGGAAGCCTTTGGAGCGCATTTGTCGATGAGCTTCATTGATATTTTGTATTTTGCAAAAGCTTTTTTGCGTTTTGCTGCGTCTTTCTCCTGACCCATGCTCGCCCAGACATCTGTGTAAAGATAATCGGATTTTTCTGCAGCTTCTTCTATGTCGCTTGTAACGAGAACGGTTGAACCGTTTTCAGACGCCAGTTTCTCAGCAGTTTTTACAACTTTCGGATCAGGAAAATAATTTTTAGGGCACGCTACAGCAACATTAACTCCGAGATTAGCACCTGTAAGAAGAAGTGAATTTGCAACATTGTTTCCGTCGCCGATAAAGCAGAGTTTCTTGCCGGCAATATTTTTATCATCTTCATACATAGTAAAATAATCAGTAAGAGCCTGACAAGGATGATATGAATCTGTAAGTCCGTTTATAACCGGAATTGATGCATATTCTGCAAGAGTTTCAACTTTTTCCTGACCGAATGTTCTCACCATTATGCAGTCAAGATAACCTGAAAGCACGCGTGCTGTATCGGACAAAGGTTCTCCTCTTCCGAGTTGGATATCAGCGGATGATAGAAATAGTCCGCTTCCTCCGAGCTGATACATTCCGGCCTCAAAAGATACGCGTGTTCTTGTTGAAGATTTTTCAAAAATCATTCCAAGAGTTTTTCCAGGAAGATAGTGATGTTTTTTTCCGGTTTTCTGCATACCCTTTAGATATGCGGCGAATTCAAAAAGAGATAATACTTCCTCTCTGGACAGATCTGTATCCACAAGAAGATCATTTGTTTTAATAGAAGGTATACTTTTTAGAAACATATCAGTCCTCGCTGAATGATTTAAGAGTTTTTTCGAAAATATCAAGTCCTTCAGAGACTTCTTCTTCTGTAATATTCAGAGCCGGAACAAATCTGATGATATTTTCAGAAGTACAATTCATCAAAAGACCGTTTTCAAGAGCTTTTAGAACAAGAGGTCTTCCTTTAAAAGACATTTCAATTCCAATCAAAAGACCCATGCCCCGGATTGATTTTATTCTCGGTTCACTTTTCATGATGTTTTGAATTCTTGAAACAATAATGTCTGAAATTTTATTTATATGTTTCAGAAGAGAGCTGTCCAGCCTTGAAAGAACGGATTTTGCACCTGCGCTTGCAAGATGGTTTCCGCCGAATGTTGTTCCATGAGCTCCGCCCGGGAAATGCTGAACAAGTTCATCTTTTGCATGAATCGCTCCGATAGGCACTCCTCCGGCCAAACCTTTTGCAAGAGTGATTATATCAGGCTCAATGACGTAATGCTGGTAGGCGAATGCTTTTCCAGTTCTTCCGATACCGGTCTGTATCTCATCAACAATCATGATAATCTTTTTATCAGAGCAGATTTTTCTTATTTTTTTAACGAATGTTTCATCAGCTTTTATTATGCCGCCTTCACCCTGAATCATTTCAATAATTACGGCACAGGTATTATCATCCGCCTCTTTTTCAAAGGCCTCAATATCATTAAAGGGAATATGTTTAAAGCCCGGAACTAATGGCCCGAAACCATTATATATTTTCGCCTGAGCAGTCGCTGTCATGCTTCCGAAAGTTCTTCCGTGAAAAGATTTATCGAAACTGATAATTTTATATTTTTCTGGGTTTATCGAAGTTCCATATCTTCTGGAAAGCTTTATTGCAGCTTCATTAGCTTCAGTTCCGCTGTTTACAAAAAGTGTTTTCCCTTTAAAAGATTTTTCGTTTAAAAGTTTTGCGGCTTCAATTTGTTCAAGATTATACAAATGATTCGACGAATGAATTATCTTTTCAACCTGTGACTTTAAAGTTTCTGAGAGTATTGGATCATTATAGCCGAAAGTGTTTACGGCGATTCCGGCGAGAAAATCTATATACTTTTTCCCTTCGTAATCATAAGCTGTAGAGCCTTCACCGTATTTAAAACATACTGGAAGCTTCTCTCCGTAATTTTGAAAAAGATATTTATTGTCTAAGTCTTTTATTTCATTAATTTTCATGATTTTGCTCCGTCTGATTTTCTGAAAATTTTGTTCATTTTTTCATGTTCTTTGTCAGATCGTCGCTTCATTAAACTTATTTTTGCCTGAGAGCGGTAAAAAGGCTGAATAGCCTCCTGTACTCTAATGCCGAATTCTTCTATAAGATGCTGAAACTCTGCAGAAAGATCATCAAGATTCTTTTCTCTTAACCGCAAAGCCTGATATTCTTTATGCTTTTTGTCAATTTCGCTTTTCAGATAATCTACTTCTTTAGATTTTTCTTTCAGAGTGAGTGCAAAATTTTTATTGAGAAGTTTTATCTTCTCTTCATATGTTTTTACGAGAGCTGAAGTTTTTTTCTTCAGTTCTTCCTGTGATTTCTTAAGACATTCAGCCCTTTCTTTGGCTCTTTCTTTTTTTATCACACTTGATATTTTGCTCTTCATTATAAGCATAATTCACCGGATGCTTCGAAAAATAAAGGACTAATATTTTCCCGCTTTGTCTTTTGTCAATACTAATAAATCGGAAATTAATTCTGATCGAAAAAGAATCTTTTTTTAACACCATGTTAATAATTAAAAAAGATTTAAAAAAGTCCTTGCAAAGCTAAGCATTTTTTAAAAGATAGAAAAAAACGTTTCGCGGGAACCAATGTCTAACCGGTCATACCTCGGCGTTAATAAAATATAGATCTTTACAATGAATTTTACGTCGGTTGCAAATATTGCGGGCGGCATCGGACTTTTCCTTCTTGGAATGTTCATGTCTACCGAAGGTTTAAGGATGCTTGCGGGTGATTCTCTGCGGAGAATTTTGTCGCGCTTTACCGGCGGTTCTCTGCGCTCAATTTCCCTTGGTGCAGTCCTAACAGTACTTGTCCAGTCTTCACATGTTACAACTATCGCAACAATAGGTTTTGTAAGCGCCGGCTTAATCACTTTTCAGCAATCACTTGGTATAATTTTTGGAGCAAACCTCGGCAAAACTTCAATCGGCTGGATAATATCTTTACTCGGATTTAAACTTAAAATCGGACTTATAGCAATGATTGCACTTGCTGTCGGCGCCACAATGAAGATTGCTTTTAAAAATTATCTTTCAAAGCTCGGATTTGTCATTGCCGGATTCGGTTTGATATTTATAGGCATTGATTTTCTACAGAACGGAATGAATGATTTCGGATCTCTTTTTTCAATTTCAAACTATATTGATGATTCAATATTTACACGATTTAAACTTCTCGGAATCGGTGTTATAATGACTGTAATTGCCCAGTCCAGCGGTGCCGCTTTGACTATTACCTTAGCAGCAGTACATCTTGGACAGATTTCAGTAGAGCATGCCGCGGCAATGGTAATAGGTCAGAATATCGGTTCAACGTTAACTGCGGCTTTTGCAGCTTTCGGTGCAAGTTCATCAGCAAAAAAAACCGCGTTAGCACATATTTTTTTCAACCTGTTCACGGGAATTATTCTTTTTATTCTTCTTCACCCATTTATAGTATTTATTTCCGGGATATTTTCTTCTGTAATACACGGGGAAGAAGTAATTGCCGTATCACTTTTTCATACATCTTTTAATTTTGTCGGAATTATATTATTTTTACCGTTTATAAAATATTTTTCATCATTTTTATCTTATCTTATTCCGTCAAAAAAATCTTTTACGGAACATCTTGATAAAAACGTTGAAACTCTTCCTGCGGTTGCTGTTGAATCAGCCAGAAGATCAGCACTTGAAATTGTTTCGCATCTATGCACAAAATGTACTCAGATTCTGCGCACGAATGAAATGAGTTTTAATTCATCTGAAATTAAAAATTCTACAGCAAAAATCGCCGAGTTTATGAGCAGAGTGCGGATGCATCAGGGGATCGATTATGAACGAAAACGAAAAATTTCACTGCTTCATGCGGTTGAACATATTGACTATGTAACAGATTGCGCCGATGAAACAGAAACATGGAAAAACCTCCAAAGATATGATTTGCTTAAAAATCTCCGTGAAGATCTGGCGGCAGAACTCGATAAAATAATTCTTTGGATAAACAATAAAGATGAAAAATATAATGCCAAATCAATTGAAAACGTAAGTGAGCGCATGATAGAATCAAGGAAAAGAGTTCGCGCCAAGATACTTGAAAGTCTTTCAAAAGGCGAAATCGAATCTGAAGATGCTTTTCGGCAGATCGAAGCTTTGAGATGGCTTGAAAGACTTACTTATAGAATATGGCGTTCAGTGTATTATCTCATCGATTAGCATATGATCTCTGTAACAAAACAGAGACCTATATATAGAATTTATTTTTTTAGATAAAGGAGTTATATAATGGATTTGATGAATTCATTTTATGAAAGGGCAAAGACCCTGAACAAGACGATTCTTTTTCCGGAAGGAACTGAATCCCGTACGATTAAGGCTGTTAGTGAAATTGCGCAGAAAAAAATAGCGAAACCGGTTCTTCTGGGTGATGAAACTGCAATCAAGGCCAAAGCTTCTTCTGAGGGTGTATCCCTTGAGGGTGTTGAGATAATAAATCCGGTTAAGGATTCAAGATATGAAGAATATTCCAATAAATTTTTTGAGATGAGAAAAGCAAAGGGAATGACTATCGAGAAAGCCCGCGAAACCTTGAAAGATCCGATTTACTTTGCGACTATGATGATACAGTCAAATGCCGCAGACGGACTCGTTTCCGGCGCTGAACATTCAACAGCGGATACCATCAGACCGGCTCTGCAGATAATCAAAACAAAACCTGGAATCAGTGTAGTATCAGGATGTTTCATCATGTATGTTCCGAATTCAACTTTCGGTGATAACGGACTTTTCGTTTTTGCGGATTGTGCGGTCAATCCGGATCCGTCAAGCGAACAGCTTGCTGAAATCGCAATATCATCAGCGGAAACTGCGAAAGCTCTTTGTGATATGGAGCCTCGTGTTGCGATGCTTTCTTTTTCGACTAAAAAAAGCGCCGATCATCCAAATGTAGATAAAGTTATAAAGGCATTTGAAATAGCAAAAGAAAAAGTTCCTTCACTTGAAATCGACGGAGAACTTCAGGCCGATGCAGCTCTCGTTGAGTCAGTTGGACAGAAAAAATCTCCTGGCAGTAAAGTTGCCGGAAAAGCAAATGTCCTCATTTTCCCTGATCTTCAGAGTGGAAACATCGGATATAAGCTTGTTGAGCGTCTAGCAAAGGCCCATGCAATCGGACCTTTTCTTCAGGGGCTTAATAAACCTGTGAACGATCTTTCGCGCGGATGCAGTGTTCAGGATATTATAGATGTAACCGCTGTTACGGCGATTCAGGCAGCTGGGAAATAGATTATAATAATTGGAGATAGATAATGATAATACTAAGTATTAATTCGGGCAGTTCTTCGCTGAAGTTCATGCTCTACAATTACACGAAAAAAGAAACCATTTCAACAGGAATTGTTGAACGCGTAGGTATGGAAAGAAGCTTTATTGAATTTACATGCAGAGATAAGTGCAAGGTTAAGATAGAACATAACTGTCCGAATCATGAAGTTGCGATAGAACTTATGATGAAGACGATGACTAATCCTGAATATAATATTCTTCAGTCAGTTGACCAGATAAAGGCCGTTGGTCATAGGGTTCTTCACGGCGGTGATGTAATCAAGCAGTCAGTTATTATTGATGACGAGATAATGAAAACATTTAAAAATCTTATTGATCTCGGTCCGCTTCATATGCCGCCTAACATAACAGGAATTGAAGCTGCTAAAGCGGTAATGCCGGATGTTCCGCATATGGCAATTATGGATACGGCATTCCATCAGACTATGCCTGCGCACACATATATGTACGCGCTTCCTTATGAATGGTATGAAAATCATAAGGTTAGAAGATACGGTTTTCACGGGACAAGCCATCTTTATGTTTCCAAAAGAGCTGCTGTTCTTCTTGGAAAAGAACCTAAAGATACAAATGCCGTAATTCTTCACATAGGAAACGGTGCTTCGGCGTGTGCGATAAAAAACGGAAAGTGTTATGACACAAGCATGGGTCTTACACCGCTTGAAGGTCTGATTATGGGAACACGCTCCGGAGATTTCGACGCGGCTGTTGTAGAATACATTATCGGAAAAGAAAATCTCTCTCCTGCAGAAATGAACAATATTCTCAACAAGAAAAGCGGACACATTGGAATAACAGGTAAATATTCCGACAGACGCGATTTGGTCGACAATGCGGAGAAGGGCGACAAACGCTGTCAGCTTGCGATTGATATGGAATGTTACCGTTTGAAAAAATACATAGGTTCATATATCGCGGGACTTGGCGGAGCAGACGCTCTTGTTTTTACTGCAGGTGTCGGTGAAATGAGCCCGATAATAAGAGAAAAAGCTCTGGAAGGACTTGAGTGTCTCGGGCTGAAACTTGACAAAGAAAAAAACAAAATCTGCAGAAACAGAAACGCAGAATTTGAAATCAGTGCATCTGATTCAAAAATCAAAATATTTGTAATTCCTACAGATGAAGAAATTGTTTTCATAGAAGACGTTGTTGCGCTTCTTCATGGAACATACAAAGATCCAGCTGAATATATTTATTCTTTTCAGAAGAAAGAATATGTTAATGAACAGAGAAAATCTGCATTTGAAGAAGATATTAAAGAAAAACCGGATCTCAAAAAGATTGCGGTTTATCCCAAATAAATGAAAGATTCCATAAAAAATTACTATCTCGAAGAAGCTGAAGATATTTTTGAAAGACTAGGCGAGGCACGTTATCGTGCCCGCCAGCTTTTTTCATGGCTTTACGCGAAAAATGTATCATCATTCGATGAAATGAGCAATTATTCAAAAGATCTTAGATCAAAATTGACTGAGGAATTTTCTGTATCTCCTTTGATACTTGAGGAAAGACTGCTTTCAAAGATAGACGGAACTGAAAAATTTTTGTTCAAAACCGAAGACGGGCACTTTATTGAATCGGTTCTTCTCCGTAATGAGGCAAACGATGATGGACGATTGACTATATGTATTTCAAGCCAGATAGGGTGCGCAATGGGATGTACCTTCTGTTCAACCGCAAAGATCGGTTTTATACGCAGCCTTTCCGTTGCAGAAATTCTTGATCAGATAATTCATGTCAGAAGAGCTACCGGGCTTTTGAATAATAACATAGTTTTTATGGGAATGGGTGAACCTTTCAATAATTATGACAATGTGATTAAAGCCGCTAATATAATGAATTACAGCTTCGGTTTTCATATATCGGTCAGAAAAATTACAATTTCAACATGCGGTATTCTTCCTGCAATCAAGAGATACGTAAATGAAAAACACCTTTTCAATCTTGCAATTTCTTTAAATGACAGCGACCCGGCATTGCGTAAAATAAACATGCCTGTTGAGAATAAATATCCGATTAAAGAGGTAGCCGATTTTATAAATAAAAATCCCGCTGCGGGATATAACCGTATGACTCTTGAATATGTCATGAGAAAAGATAATATCTCAAAGAAAAACGCAGAAGAAATAAAGAAACTTTTTAAGTTTGCACACGTGATGCTTAATTTAATACCGCTTAATTCTCCAGAATGTCCGGATAAAAAAGATATTGAAAAATTTATGCAGTATTGTTCGATCATGAATATTCCCATAATTGTAAGAAAATCGCTAGGTTCTGATATTTCCGGAGGATGCGGTCAGCTTGCAGGAAAAAAATACACCGGCGGATCCGGTGAAATAATTGAGGTATAATGAATTTTATTTTTGCACTTTTAAGTTTTATTAAACGTCATAAAATTCTGGTATTTGTTGTCATTCCTTCGTGTATTTTTCTTTTATTTTCGGCTTATGCCGCATTTGTCTACGTGCAATGGCGAAGTGACAGGCCCCTTGCGCTGGACCGGCTTGCAAAATACAAACAGCTTATTGACAGAACCGAAGATATCAACCGCGGGCTTGTTTATTCTGCTTCGGATATTGATGTCGGCAAAAAGGTTGTCGAAGTCCCGAGCAGAATCTATGACAGAAACGGGGAAATCATAGGTGAATATTTTAATCAGAAACGCGAACTTATTCCTTTTAATTCAATTCCGAAAGATATTATAAATGCCGTTGTAGCAAGCGAAGACAGGGATTTCTACAAACATAAAGGTATTAATCCAAAAGGTATATTTAGGGCAGTTTTGAAAAATGTTTTCAGTTTGAGTTTTTCGCAAGGCGGAAGTACTGTTACCCAGCAGCTGGCTAAAAACTTTTTTACCGATATGGATAAAAGTATAAAGCGAAAGATATATGAAGCTTTTTGTGCATACGAAATTGAAAAGCTGTATGATAAAGATGATATTATGTCGATGTATCTTAATCTAATATATTTCGGAAACGGCGCCTATGGAGTAGAATCGGCATCAAAAATGTTTTTCGGAAAAAGCGCTATAGAATGCAATACTGCTGAATGTGCTATGATAGTTTCAACTATTTCAAACCCGCTTTATTATTCACCGATGAATAATCTGAACAATTCCGTAAAAAAAACAAATGTTATACTGTATTCACTTGCAGATGCTGGATTCTTTTCTGAAAAAAAAGCGGATTTTCTTTATAAGGAATTTCTTAATAAATGGGATGTTAAGTTTAATAATGACGGAAAAGCTCAATCCTCGCTTATTGCTTCTTCCGGAATGAGTATGTATAGAATAAACAGAGCACCATATTTTAACGAGTATGTCAGAAGAATAATCGTTGAAAAATTCGGTGAGGATTCGCTCCGTTCAGGCGGACTTTCCATTTATACAACAATAGACGGAAGAAAGCAGGATATCGCACGTAATGCACTTGTTGACGGTGTATCAAGACTGCGTTCCGGCTATTCCGGAAAATATCCTGAAGCTGTGAGCGGTGCCCTGGTTTCAATAAATCCTTCAACCGGTGAAATTATTTCATATGTGGGCGGATTTGAATTTAATTCAAAGAATCAGCTTGATCTCGTAAGCCAGAGCCGGCGCCAGCCCGGTTCGTCATTTAAGCCGCTTGTGTATTGTGCTGCTTTTGAAGATAAAGATATTACACCTGCAACAATAATTAAAGACGAAAAAGTTAAATTCGGAAAATATTCTCCGGCAAATTATAGCGGAACATATTCGGGAGATGTAACAATTCACCAGGCTCTTGTCCGTTCGATTAATACAATTGCCGTCAAAGTTCTTGATAAAACTGGATATTCTACTGTAAGAAAATATATTCAGGATTCTCTGGAATTATCAGGTTCAGAAACTGATAAGCGGTTTCAGAAAACTTTATCAATGGCACTTGGCACTTATGAGCTTTCACCGCTTGAAAATGCTACACTTCATGCCGTTATTGTCAACGGCGGCGATTTTGTAAAACCATGGGGAATAAAATCAGTTAAGGATTTTAACGGAAATATGGTTTGGAACGCAGAAGAAGAAGAAAAAACATATATAGAGAAGAAACGCAATTCACTTGGGAAAATTATTTCACCGCAAGCTGCCGCAGTAACAGTAAATGTTTTGAGGTATGTATTGAAAAAAGGCGGTACGGGTCAATATGTAACATCTGCTTACAGAATTGATTTTCAGGCAGCAGGCAAGACGGGAACTTCAACCAATTACAATGATGCATGGTTTGTAGGATATACTTCGGATTCTGTAACTGCTATTTGGATGGGAAACACCAAAGGAGCTATATCTCTCGGACGCGGCAAAAGCGGAGGTTCGCTTTGTGCTCCGGTCTGGGGCAGATATATTTCAGCAGCATGTTCTGAAGAAAAACCATCTGATTTTATTATTCCCGAAGACGGAATTTCGCAGCAGACGATATGTCTTGACAGCGGAAAAGTCCCGAAAGATAATGCCTTTTGCCCTGAAACCGCAACTGATGAATTATTTTTAAGCGGAACGGAACCCGGAGAATATTGTGAAATCCATTCCGATTCAGCATCTGAACCTAAAAAGATTGTTTCTGAGGAGTAGCTAACATATGAATAGATTTTTATTATTGCCGGCACTTCTTTGTATCAGTTATTTCACATGGCCTGTTAAAAGCGGCCGTGTCACTTCAAGTTTTGCTGAATTCCGACCCGACCATCTTCATGACGGGGTTGATATGATCAGCTCTTCATATGATGTATTTCCGGTTGAAGACGGTGAACTTCTTTATATGTGGAATAAAGATCTTTTTCCTTTTGATGATTATACCGGCAGCGGCAATTATAAATTTATTTCACACAATGCATTTATTTCTCAATATCTGCATCTTGATGATTCTTCCAATAGCGCAAAAAAAGCTGTTACTTCTGAGCCGATCGGAAAATATGCAAATACCGGAAGAAGTTTCGGTAATCATATTCATTTCTGCATTATTCAGCCGAAAGACTGGGCTAGTATAAATCCGTTTACATTAGCTCAGCCGATTGAAGATAAACGCCAGCCGGTAATTTCGGATATTGCTTTTGATATTGACGGAAAGATTATGATTGTGAAAGACAAAACAACTGTCAGGCTTACAAAAGACAGACCGCTCTTAATAAAAGCATTTGATGAGATAAACAAAGGTGACCGTCACGGACTTTACGCATTGAAGGTTTATCATAACAGCAAAATTATCCTGGATATCAAATTTGATAAAATCGTATCAAAAGACGGTCAGCTTCTATTATCAGGAAGAAAATTCGAGGATATATTTAATTCTTCTTTTTATCTAGTCAGCGGAATAAAATGGAACAATGGTGAAAATTCTTTTTCCGTAAGGGCTCTTGATTATTCCGGTAATGAAACAGTAAAGGATTTTACTCTTATTGCAAATAAAGAATTCTGATATGGGAAATTCTATTTCAAAATACAGAAGAATGCGTAAAATAAAGCAGAATGACATGGCTAAAGCCATGGGAGTAACCCCGTCATACTTATGTAAAATAGAAAGAGACAGCATAGATGCACCTGAATCATTTAAAAAAAGCTGTGCTGAATATCTTGAGGTAGAATTAAACGTTCTTTTTTCTCCTTCCAAAAAGGTTATTGTCGAATCTGATTCAAACATGGTTTGGAATGAAAGGACAAAAAAGGGGATTACTCAAAGAGAACTCGCAGCTATGCTTAAATGTTCTCCATCTTATCTTTCAAAGATTGAAAAAGGTGAAATTGATCCGCCGCATGAGTTTAAAAAAGAATGTGCTAAAATATTCAGGAAAAAAACTGATAAACTTTTTCCGGATTTTGACGGAGCAGCAGGGTGAACGGTTTTCCAGAGTATTTTTATTTTATTCTGCCAATTTTATTTTTTTTATCAGCATTTTTTTCAGGCTCTGAAACAGCTCTTTTTTCTATCGGTAAGGCCGATATATTCAGAATGTCTAACGGTACAGCCAAAGAAAAAAAAATATACCGCATTCTGGTTTCTCCCGAAAAAGTTTTAATTTCACTGCTTTTGTGCAATCTGCTTGTAAACATATCCGTATCAACAATAATTGCAGAGATATGTATTGATTTTTCTCCGAAGTATGGACATTATTTCGCTATGCTTATAGCAACTCCCTTAATCATAATATTCGGCGAAATAATGCCGAAGGTAGTAGCAATAAACAACAGCCTTCGGTTTGCAAAAGCCGTTATATCACCTTTTCATGTTTTTCATTTTATTGTAACACCTATAAGGTTTCTTATTCTCGGCATAATGCATTCAGTAATAAAAATACTGAAAATTGATTTTTCTGAAAGCGTTAACATTACAGAGGGTGAAATTGATGCGGCGCTTGATATAAGCAAAGATGACGGAGCCTTACAGCCTGCGGAAATTGAATTTATCCGCAATGTAATCAAACTTTCCAAAAAAACAGCTCAAAGTATAATGATTCCGCGGAATGAAATAACTGTAATCGAATACGGTACAAGTATTGAAAAAGCGATGCAGATTTTTATGAAAAAGAAATTCATGAGAATTCCGGTTTTCAAGGATAATATAGACAATATAGTCGGTTTTATTGATTATAGATATCTTCTTCCGTATCACTACGGATTGAAAAAAGCAAAAAATATAAACAAACTTCTTACACCTCCGAATCATTTTCCGTCTACAAAGGAATTGTCGTCACTTCTTCATTCATTTATCGAAAAACGCATTCAAATGGCTGTTGTAGTCGATGAATACGGCGGAACGATGGGGATTGTAACTCTTTCCTCCATGATTGCTGAAGTAATGGGTGAAAAATTTTCTTTATCAAGGGAAGAAATAAAACCGGAAGTCCGTTCATGTGAAGGAATTTCGGTAATAACCGGAGATATGCAGATTGTTGATTTCAATTCAGAATTTGCCGAATCTATTAAAACAGATGACAGTGAAACTATTGCGGGCTTTATAATAGAAAAACTTGAGAGACTCCCTTTTAGAGGAGATGTTGTCGCTATAGATAGACATATTCTGAGAGTAAGAAGTGTCAGAAGAAAGAGAATTGAAACTATTGAAGTGCTGGAAAAAGTAAATGATTGAATTAATATACGAAATTGCAATTCTCTGCTTTGTCCTAATGTCTTTTTTCTTTTCTGCGTCAGAAACTGCGGTGATGTCGGCGAATAGACTTCATCTCAAATCTCTTTCAGAAAAAAGAAAATTCGGTGCCTTGATGGCTTTGAAGATAATAGAAAAATCTGAAAATGCTATTGCCGCAATTCTTATTGGTAACAATATTGCGAATATCGGAACTACGGTTCTTGTTGCTTATGTTGCAAATACTTTTTACCAAACTGAACCTGAAGAATTATTTGTTATATCAGCTGTACTTACCATTTTTCTTTTGCTTTTCGGTGAAATAACACCGAAAATATTTGCTCGTGCTAAAACTTCTTTTTTTATATGTTCTTTTTCTTACGTTATCAATGCTGTTATAACGGTTTTAAAACCTCTGGTTTTTATATCATTATCTTTGTCATCTATAGCAAAAAGATTATTTAAAACGTCTACGGATAAATCATTTCTGCGTTCTCGTGAAGAAATTGGTCTCTTTTTTAAAATCGGGGAACAGACCGGTGTGATAAAACGCGATTACAAAGAGTATGTTGATGAAATACTTCAGATGAATGAAGTTATGGTTAAAGAAATAATGACTCCAACCATTGATATAGTTTCAATAGAATCCGGGGACAGCATAAAAGACGTTGTCCGCATGATTGATAAAACTCATTTTTCTAGAATTGCCGTCTATGAAAAGAGGGTGGATAATATTATTGGATATATTAGTTTTAAAGATTTGTTTTTGAATCCGACTTCAATAAAAAGCGTTATTAAACCTGCAATTTATGTTCCTGAAACAAAATTAATTTATGAACTTTATCACGAATTTTTAAACAATGGAATAATGATGGTTTTTGTTGTTAATGAACACGGAGCTGTAACAGGACTTGCGACAAGAGAAGATATTGCCGAAGAAATATTCGGTGAAATTCAGACTAGAGAACACGAGTCCAAGGATTTTGTTTCAGAAATTACAAAAGGGAAATACCTGGTAGATGCTTCCCTTGATATTGACATCTTTGAAAAGATATTTTCTTTGAAAATTGACAAAAGAAATTATGACACAGTAGCAGGTTTTATAATGTGGCTTTCCGGAAAAATTCCTAAAACCGGAGAGAAATACATATATGAAGGATGCGAAATTACTATCAGTGAATCAGATAGCAGATCGATAAAATCAGTTACTGTAAGGAAGCGTACATCTTAGTTTTTTATTGCATAAAGATATGCCACTTTCCGCGCTTGATGCTTTTTATAAATTCTTTTTCTGTATTTAGAACCGATATTTTTTTTGACTCTATTCCGTCATAAAATAAAACAAAATCAAATATTTTATTGCTGCCGTTCTGTGATGCAAAAGTTTTAGCAATTCCGTTTGCTGTAAGCATTTTTCTTCCCGCAACATTTTCCATTATAAAAGGTATGCCTGATCCGTTATTTGCTGTTTCATATGATTTATAAACCAGCTCAGTGCAGACAAGAGCAGAATCTGTTAAAAAATTAAAATCGAAATCATAAGGTCTGCCGCTGTAATGGTAGGCTTTTATGATTGCTTTTGCTATTTCATTCTTGGGGAGTTTTGGCCTCAAAACGGCAATTGAATCACAGTCTGCAGAATGTTCTAGTGATGTGAAAAGTACACCCTCGCTTATTGCTTCAATAACACTGCGCTCATAACCTGATTCATCGGGTTTAAGTGAGGTTGAATAGGCGGAAGGATATTTATTTTTTAGCAATAATTCCAAATCGTTATAATTTCCATTTTCAAGAACATCGGAAATATTATCATCAAAATATTTTTTTCTCTGTTCAGCTGTTCCGATAAAAATTGCCGCATGTGTCCAGAAACCCGGAATGCCGGCATTAGTTAAGTACCATTCCCTCCTTTCGAGTAAAATGTCACCCGGCAACAAATTACTTTTAATCTGTTCAATCTGTTTTTTTGAAATAAGATTTTTGTTATGACGTAATATTTTAATATCACCGGCAGTTTCAGAAATATTTTTCTGCACAGGAAAAATAGCTTTTTTAAATCCTTCTTTTATTATCAGCAATGAATTTTTGGCGGTAAGAATTTCTCCTTTCCCTTTGCCGGCATTCCATAAATATTTAGAATCTTCATCCATTGCTGAGATAAGAAGTTTATTTTTTGGTATTTCATAATTAAGTGAAAGAGAATTATATGCAGCAAACTCAGTAGCCGTCATCACATTCAAATAATTGAATTTAAGTTTGGAATATAATCCTGAAGGAAAACCTTCTTCGGGAATTTTATCATTTAGAATGGTATGAAATGCAGTGTCTTTTTCCATTTCAGTTATGAATTCAAGAGCAAAACGGTATTTTGTCAGAAAAATAGCCTTTTTAATATGGAAAATTCTTGATTCAGAATATCTGGAATAAGTCTTAATTGTTTTTAGTTCGTTTTCTAATGATTCAATTGTAAAAAAATAATCAAGAAAAGAAGTCCATACCGATTTCAGCCAAATTCTTTTACTTTCTGCCGGCAGTTCTGATTTTTCTGATTTATCAGATAAATCATCGGAATTGCTGTTTTTAATAAAATTTATAATTGAATACATTCCATTTCGTGAAACTAAAACAGTATTTTCGGCGGAATTGAAAAGTGATTCATAATTTTTTTCAACGGCTTGAGCAAATAAACCTGACTGGTGATTATAGGTAAATATTAAAGTTAAAAGAATTAAGTATTTCATCTTTATTTCTCCTCATTCTATGGATTCAAAATATTTGACTGCCTCATCTTCAACAAACTTAGGTGTTGAAGATGAAGATACTATCTGAATAGACTCGGCATTTCCCAGAACTTCAGAAATCTTAAGCAGTTCTTCTGTAGAAGAGGCAAAATATGTATTTTTATTTATTTTGTGAAGATTATTAAACAGCTTCATGGCATTTGAAGATTCTTTATCGCCTAAAACAACAGTAGCATCAACTTTAGTCTGAAGTTCAATCGCCTGTTTTTCTCTTTGATCTGTTATAGAGCAAATCGAATCAAATATCTCTATTTGAGTGTCAGGAAGATATTTTTTTGCCAATATTTCGGTTTTTGCAAGGAGATCTCTTGAGCTTGTTGTTTGAGAGCAGATAAAAACTTTTTTATTTATTAATGAATCTCTATTATTTCTAAAAAAAATATCTGCAAGATTTTCATCTTCAATAACATCGGAATTTTCTGCATAACTGAGAAGAGATTGAACTTCGGGATGATTTTTTTTACCTGTTATAATGATGTGAAATCCTTCTTTTGATTTTTCTAATATTTTATTTTGAAGATTTTTAACCTTAAAACAAGTTAAATCAAGTACTTCGTGATGTTTTCTTATTTCTTTCTCTGTAAATCTATTGATTCCGTGAGTTCGTATAACTACTACAGATTCAGAATCAATTGCAGAATAATCGCTTGTTGTTTGAATTCCTAAATCCGATAGATACGATATATACCGGTTATTGTGAATAAGTTTGCCGATTATTACCAATTTCCTTTTTTTATTTTCATTCATCAGGTTATTTTCTGCAGTTTTCACTCCGGGACAAAAACCTGATAATTTCGGGATACATACTTTCATAAAACCTGCTAAATAACTTTAAAAAATATATTGATGCATTATTTTTGTATTGCAAATAATAATGCAATATTAATAATAATAGTTAAGCTGAATTTTTTGAGCAATTTCATACGGGTTGGTTAGATGGATTTTCCGAACAATATAAAAAAACCTTTTTTGCTGTTTTTAGCATTTTTTTTCTGCTTATCATGCGGACATAGTAAAAATAATGAACTTTTACAGACAATGGATAAAATAGTCTCTGTAATAGAATCAAGTTTAATTATTGCTGAAAGAAATGCTGAAAATCTCGATAACGTTACGGAAGTTCTTCTTTTAACATCAGAGAATTATAATCTGAATATTTCCTCAATGGACGAATCAACCGGCGGAAATTACCGCTTTTTTAATAACACTCAGTATTATAAATTTAAAAATGACGGCAAGGCCGCTATTGCAACAAGCGGTTTTGTTCCTGTAAATGATGATATTAAGAAAAAAATGCTTCTTCTTGAAAATACTCAGACAGAAATGATAAAAGCGCAGAAATTAACACCTTTTTCTGCCCAGTCATGGATAATGACAGGTGATCCGATAGCTTTAACATATCCTTATAAGGATTTAATGTCCGGAATTAAACCAAAACTTGATATGCGTCAAATGTTTTGGTGGAATATGATTTCTGAAAAAAATAATCCTGAAAAAAAAGTAATGTGGTCGCCTGAGCCTTACGGGAGTCTTGTAGGCAATGGCTGGATAATTATGGCTATATCTCCAATTTATACTGAAAAGGGTTTTATCGGAGGAGCATCGGTTGATATTAGAATTAAAGATTTAGCGGATTCAACGATTTCAAACAAAGATGAAATTTTGATGTTGGTTTCACAAAAATCTCTGGTTATTTCAAAATCTTTGGGGGCAACAATTTTTTCTGACATAAATGAGGTAGGTTTAATTTATTATTTAGATCAGCTTTCCAATCATCCTGTAACAAACGAAGAGTACAAGCTTTCTTCTCAAAAGAATTCCCCCGAATTAAGGAAGCTTGCAGAGAATATACAATCTACAAAACCTTTTGATTTCGAATACAAGGGGAAAAGATTCAAATGCTATTCGAAAAAATTGAAAGGTCCCGATCTTTATTTACTTGGATTTATTGAGGAGTAAGTAATTGAATTTCCGCCGAAAAGTTATTATCGGATATGTTATGGTTATTTCTGTTTTTACAGTCTTGACTATAGCAAATGTCCTGTATCTTGACTATAATTCGGATAATATCAACGAAATTCTTGAAAAGAAGCTTAGAACAGAAAAAAGTTTTAATGACGCTATTTTAATAGTGAATACGCTTCATGCAGAGATTTGGGATATCATCTTATTCGAACAGGAAAAGAAAAATCAGAACATTGAAGATTTGGATTTCAAGGCAAAACTTTTTTATGATTCAATTTACGATTTAATCCGTGATTATCCCGAAAAGAAAGAATTCTTCAAAGATATAAATTCTAATTTTATATTATATTATCAGGTCGGCATTGGTCTCGCAAAATCACCTTACGGTAATATATATTTACAGAAGGATTCAACACAAAAGTTTAAAGAAAATAAGGATATTTTAATTTCTCTTTTAAACCGTTCTGTTGTAAATTCAAAATCAGAACTTGAAAGCTCTCTTATACATTTGAAAAAGAGTTCAATGATTGCTCTTGTAATAAGCATAACAATTGCCATATTCGCTATTATCGGTGCAATCATAATGTCAATAAAAATATCGGGCAAGCTCATCCATCCGATATATGTACTTCTTTCTGCTATGAAAAAATTTGAACAGGGAGATCTTTCGGCTCACATTGATGCATGCAGCAATGATGAAATCGGAATGCTCTCCAATGCTTTTAATGTTATGGCAACATCTTTACGCGAATACATGGTTAAAAGAGAAGAGCTTTTGAGTGAGCTTGAATTTAAGACGATTAATCTTGAACGTGAAATAAGGGAAAAGGAAATAGCTCAGCATGCCCTTAAAGCAAATGAAAATGAATTAAGAGGCATTATTGAATCAATGCCGATGGCGCTGATTGTAGCAGATAAGATCGGTAGAATAATATATAAGAATAATGTATTTCAAAAAAATATAGAAATTGATTTGGATATACAATCTGTTCAGCAGCTTTGGGAATCGATAGCAGCCAGAAGCGGAAACCGTAAAATAAGAAATTTGTGGGAAGGTTCATATTCGATTTATCTTAAAACTGGATACTTCCGACCTGTGGAGATGTGTTTCCATGATTCTGTTAAAAAAACTTATTTTGAATTATATTATGCCAATCTTTCTACAGGCGGAATATATTTAATAAATGATATTTCTATTCAAAAACTTACAGAAGAAGAACTTGCGGATGAAAGAGAAAGACTTGCGGTAACATTGAGAAGTATAGGTGATGCGGTAATAAGTACGGATATTAATGCTAATGTCGTTTTCATGAATTCAATAGCTGAAAAATTAACAGGATGGACAAGCCAGGAAGCAAAAGGTCTTCCAATAAAAGAAGTATTCAACATTATCAATGAAGTTACAAGATCGGTTGTGGATTCGCCGGTGTTGAAAGTTCTTGAAACAGGACAAATTGAAGCATTATCAGGAAATACCATTCTTATATCAAGATACGGCAATGAAATTTCCATTGCAGACAGTGCCGCCCCGATACTTGACAGAAGAAGTCAGATAATCGGAGTAGTTTTGGTTTTTAGAGATGTTACAGAAAAGAAAATTCTGGAAGAAGAAATATTAAAGAAACAGAAACTTGATTCTCTCGGTGTTCTCGCCGGTGGAATCGCACATGATTTTAATAATATTCTTACAGCAATAATGGGAAATATAAATCTTTCACGCTTAAACAACTCACTTGACGAATTGACAGTTAAATATCTTACCGAAGCGGAAAATGCTACAAAAAGGGCAAGTCATTTAACCCAGCAGCTTTTGACATTTGCAAAGGGCGGAATACCGATAAGAAGAACCGGTGATATAAAGTTATTACTTGAGGAGTCTCTTGAATTTTTGCTCAGAGGTTCAAATATCCGTTATGTCTTCGAGGCCGAAGAAAATCTTTTTACTGTTTCATATGATGATTCGCAGATCAGCCAGGTTTTTAACAATCTGATCATTAATGCAAGGCAGGCTATGCCTGGCGGCGGTGTATTAACTTCCAGAATTGAAAATTATGAAGCTATTAATGAAACGCTGACCGATATAAAAGACGGAAAATACATAAGAATTTCTTTTGTTGATCAAGGCCGGGGAATATCTCCTGAAAATGTTTCAAGAATATTTGATCCTTATTTTACAACAAAAGCAGACGGTCATGGTCTTGGACTTGCAACTGTTTATTCAATTGTAAGAAAACATGAAGGCGGCATACGTGTAATATCAGGCGAATCAAGCGGAACAACTTTTATGGTTTTTCTGCCTTCATCAGATGATCCTGTTCAAAAATCAATCATTTCCAAGGAAACAAGCAATTTCGTTCATGAAGGGAAAGTTCTCGTTCTTGATGATGATATACAGGTTAGGGAAACGGCTTGCATGATTCTCACAAGAATCGGATATCAAGTTGATACTATCGATTCTTGTGATGAAGCTGTAATCAAGTTTAAGTCGTCAAAAGAATCTGGTCAAATATATAAATTCGTAATATTGGATATAACTATTCCTGGAGATCACGGTGGTTTGTATGTTCTTGAAAAAATACGCGATATTGACCCGTCTTCAATTGCAATAGTTTCAAGCGGATATTCAAACGACCCAATAATGGCTGATTTTAAAAGTTATGGATTTAACGGTATAATAGTAAAACCTTATACAATAGAGATGGTAAAAGATGCTATTGAATCCGTTTTGCAGAGTAAAATATATAGTTGATTTATACCCCGAATAAGTCTATAATTTATTATGTTCATGAAAGTAAAGGCATATTTATATCCGGTTAGGTATAAGTATTTCTTTTCATGGATTTATTAGATTTGTAACAATATATAATTACTAATGTCTTATAATAAATCAGAAGAGGTAAATGATGAAAAAAATAATTTTTGTTATCTCAACTCTCCTGCTTACAAGCGGGATTATTTTTTCACAGAATATGCGTGATTCTATTTTTAATGCAGTTAAGGATCAAAAAAACCGTGATGCAAAGACTCTTGAAGAGACTAAGAAGCAGGTAGATGAAATCCGGAAACAGATTATAGCAGAAAATAAAAAATTTCAGGTAGGAATTACCTGGGCGATTAAACAGAATATTTCAAAAATTACCGGAGATAAGCCACTTCCGAATATTCCAAAACCTAAACCGAAACCCAAACCTGTTCAACCGATCGACAATCCCAAGCCTGTTCAGCCCGTGGAAAAGCCGAAACCTTCTGAACCGATTGTATTACCTAAACCAGGAATTAATGATAAACCGGTAACACCAGAAAAACCTGTTACTCCGCTTAAGCCTGATCCTATACCGATTATTCCTGTACCTATTATCTCTGTTGATCCTAACCAATCAGCATTTAATTGGCGCGATAAGGGAATGCTGACTCCAATCAGATTTCAGGGACTATGCGGAAGTTGTTGGGCTTTCGCCGCTATGGCGGTTTACGAAAGTGTTTATTTAATTAATTATAAAACAGCACTTGATTTGTCTGAACAATATATTGTTGATTGCGCTGTATTGTCTGACGGCCGTGATGCAGGCAGTTGTGACGGCGGTTCTTATTGGAGTGTTTTTGCATTTCTACTGGATAACGGGGCAGTTGAAGAAAAAATGAAACCCTACAAAGCAAAAAATTCTTCATGCGGAGGAGTTCTTACATCAAAATACCGTGTTGTTGAATGGAAAGCCATAAATGATGGAAAATTCCCAACTGTTAAGCAAATAAAAGAAGCTGTAGCGAAATATGGTCCTGTTGCCGCCAGTGTAAAAGTTACACCGGCATTTCAGGCTTATACCGGCGGAATATTTGATGAATTTGCAAAGGTCAGCAATCAATATGATACAAATCATGCGATAGTTATAGTCGGATGGGATGATTCAAAAAAATCTTTTCTCATAAAAAATTCGTGGGGTGAAGATTGGGGAGAGAAAGGTTATATGTGGATTGAGTATGGATGCAATAATATCGGTCGCGGTGCATCTTATATAACGGTAGGTAAATAGAATGAAGTATCTTCTTTTAATTTTTTTTGGTATAATGGTATCCTGTGCTTCCGATACTCGAATAATTAAAATTGGTGATAAGGAGGATACTGTTACATTAAATAACGGAGAAACAATATCATTGTCTGTTAAGTCTCAGCTGTCAACCGGATATAAATGGTCTGTTGAAAAAAAGCCGGATGTCATAGAGATTGTTTCTGAAAATGAAGTGATTACTGACGATACTCGATTGGCAGGCGGATTTGATTATCAGATTTTTAAAATAAAAGCAGTAAAATCCGGTCAAGGTGAAATTGTTCTACAATATTATCAACCATGGAAAAAAGAAGAGAATCCTTATAAAGACAAGAAAATTAAAATTATTGTAAAATAATCCGTTGTTGATTTACAAAGCGCTGTTTTTATTTAACATACGATAAATCGTTTTGCTTAAAGATTGAAACAGCGTTTTTTTATGGACAAAATATGTTTTTTTTGATATTAATGAAATGTAACTAATCATATATGAGTGGAAGTTGGTAATGATTTGTGAAAGATGCAAAAAGAATGAGGCCTCAGTACATCTTACTGAGATTATTAAAAGCGTCAAAAGTGAAATTCATTTATGCGAAGTTTGCGCAAGAGAGATCGGTCTGAATTCCAAGCTAAGCTCTTTTTCGCTGTCTATTCCCGATATTCTATCTTTTCTTGACAGCGAAACTGTCCAGGAAGGTGAGGATGTGAAGATATGTCCGAGCTGTTCATATACGTTTGCAGACATCAGCAGAAAAAATAAACTCGGATGTCAGAATTGTTATAGTGTTTTTTCTGATGCTCTTGAACAGATGATTCGAAATATAAAACCAAATTTTAACGGATATACAGGTCGAGTTCCCGAAAATTATGAAAGATGCGACAATTATGAACATATTCTCTCACAAGACGATATCGAAACAGATGATATTTATTCCCTGAAAAAACTGCTTTCAACATCGCTAATGGAAGAAAACTATGAAAAAGCCGCGCTTATAAGGGACAGGATGAACATAATTCTTTCACAGGCGGCAAGATAATTTGCAAGAATCAATCAAATGGCTAAAGCCAGGAATAAAACCGGAATCAGCACTTTCAAGCGGTCTGTTATTATACCGTACGTTTTCAGATTTATCATTTCAGACAGAGGATGATTCTATTTTTTTTGAAAGAATGCAGCAAAAACAGGATTTAATTAAGCCCAGTTTAAAATCCAAATCTCTGTTATCCTTGACTAATGACAGTGATTCTGATTATGTAGATTATCTCTCCGAAACGGGCTTGATTCAATCAGATAAAACAGATAATTCGACATTTCTTGTAAATCCAAACAAAGGCTATTCGTTAACTTTTTTATGTTCAGAGCATTTGTGCATTAATATAATTAAAAACGGTTTGGCAATAAAATCAGCTTTGAAAGAAGCAGTTAAAATTGATAAAATAATAAATTCTGTTTCAGCATATTCTTTTTCTGAGAAATTCGGTCACGTGATGTCCTCTTTGCAGAAATCGGGCTCAGCCTCATTCGCTTATACATTTCTTCATTTGCCGGTATTGTCCTTAATAAAGGCAACAATTGAAATTCAAAAACGATTGAGTAAAACCGGAATACTATTTGAAAATTATAACAATTCAACTGCTTCAAATAATATCGGCATTTATAGAATTTCAAACAAATACTCCTTTGGTTCATCCGAAGAAGATATTTCTTCTCAAATAACAGATATATCTTCAACACTTATTCAAATGGAAAATGAAACCCGTGAAGAATATTATTCAGAAAATAAAGTTGATTTCGAAGATAAAATTATGAAATCGCTCGGTATTCTTGAAAGAGCAAAAATGCTTTCTCACCAGGAATCTCTCGAACATTTATCGAATATAAGATGCGGTATCATTTTATCTGTTATAAAAACAATTTCATTGGATGATATTAATCCGTTATTTTTTACATTAGGTCACAACAATTTAAAGTATAAAATGCCAGCTTTAGGTATCCCTTTAACTGAAGAGAATTGTTATCGTGCGGATATAATCAGAAAATTGATTACAAAGAGGAATAATGATATTTGAGTTCACCAAAAGAGCCAGAAAAATTATTGATTCAGTTTCGCAGACAGAAGCAGTAAGACTTGGAAATGAAACAATTGATCCTGAACATATTTTATTAGCAATACTGAAAGAGCATGATTCAACAGCAATGAAAATTCTCGGCAGACTTGGTATAAATTTTGATCTTTTGAAACGCACAATTGACAAGTCTTTGCTTAACAGGGATGTAAATTTTGTTGTAGGAGCTATTCCTTCAAGTATGAGATTTAATCTCATAGTAGAAAACGCCAAAGAAGAATCACACCGCAGCGGAAATCTGTATACAGGGACGGAACATCTTCTTCTTGCTCTTTTCAAAGAAGGAAGAACCAGAGGTATTGACGGACTGATTGAAGCCGGAATATCCTATGATGTAATTAAAGAAGAAATTGATAAAATCAATAATTCAAAAGTTGATTCAGAAGGCAACTCAAAGAAAAAAAGCGCGTTCCCTCTATCTGATTACACAAGTAATCTTACTGAAAAAGCTACTAAGGGTCTTCTTGATCCGGTTGTCGGCAGAGAAGATGAAATCGATCGCGTTATCAGAATATTATCAAGAAAAACAAAAAACAATCCGGTTCTAATCGGAGAAGCCGGTGTCGGCAAAACTGCTATTGCGGAAGGCCTTGCACAGAGAATTGCCTGTAAAAATGTTCCGGATATATTAATCAATAAAATAATACTTTCTTTTGATATTGCCTCCATAGTTGCCGGAACGAAATACCGAGGAGAATTTGAAGACAGATTAAAAAAAATCATTAATGAAATAAAAAATTCTGCCAATATAATTCTGTTTATCGACGAGCTTCATACAATAATGGGAGTGGGTGCTGCCGAAGGAGCAATTGATGCTGCAAATATTCTTAAGCCGTTTCTTGCCAGAAGCGAAATTCAGTGTATAGGCGCAACCACTCTTAAAGAATATAAAAAGTATATAGAAAAGGATGCTGCACTGGAAAGAAGATTTCAGACAGTACTTGTAAAAGAACCTTCCATTGAAGGTACTGTTAAAATATTGACCGGACTTAAAGAATCATTTGAACAGCATCATAAAGTAAAATATGAAGATTCGGCTATTGAGGCTGCGGCCAGATTATCTGCAAGATATATCCGTGACAGATTTCTTCCGGACAAAGCGATTGATCTTCTTGATGAGGCCGGTGCAAAAGCTAAACTTGAAAACTCATTTAAACCGGAAGATATTTCGCAAATTGAAAAAATTATCGATGAAAAAAAATCTGAAAAAATGTTATATGTAGAAAATCAAAAGTATGAACAAGCGGCTTTTGTCAGAGATGAGATAATAAAATTAAAAAAAGATTTTTCTAAAAAATTTTCAGATTGGAAAAATAGAACTGGAAAATATTCCGTAACTGTTACAGAAGACTGCATTAAAAAAATAATATCTCAATCTACTTCAATTCCTGTTGCTGAAATGGGTTTTGAAGATAAGAATAAGATTTTGAATCTTGAAAAATATTTACAGAAGGAAATAATCGGTCAGGAATCTGCAATATCTTCAATTTGCAGATCTTTAAGACGATCAACAGCAGGTCTTCGCAGAACCAACAGACCAATCGGTATATTTCTCTTCGCAGGACCTACCGGAGTCGGAAAAACAGAACTTGCAAAGGTGCTTGCACGTAATTATTTCGGTGACAACAACTCACTTATTAGAATCGATATGAGTGAATATATGGAGAAGCATGCTGTGTCGCGTCTAGCCGGTTCACCTCCGGGATATGTCGGCTATGAAGATGGGGGACAACTTACGGAAAAAATCAAGCGAAAGCCGTATTGCGTAATTCTATTCGACGAAATTGAGAAGGCTCATCCTGATTTCTTTAATATTCTACTTCAAATATTTGATGAAGGTGAATTAACAGATAATTCCGGTAACAAAATTTCATTCCGTGACACATTGATAATAATGACATCAAATATAGGAAATTCGAGATTCGACCGTACCGGAAAACTGGGATTTGCCGGGAGCTCTATCGAAGAAAGCGTAAAAGCATTTGATGAAGTTAAAAAATCATTTAATCCTGAGTTTATAAACAGAATTGATGAAATAATCGCCTTTTCGCATTTAAACCGATCTGATATAAAAGAAATAGTGATTTTAATGTTTAAAGAAATTAAGAATACTCTTTTGGAAAGAAAAATTGACATTGATTTTAATCCGGAAGTTGTTGATTATATCGCTGAAAAAGGTTTTAGTGATGAGTATGGTGCCAGATTTTTAAGAAGAATAATTCAAACAGAAATTGAAGATTGTTTATCCTCAAAAATTATATCATCTAATCCGGGTGAAATAATTTCAATAAAAGTAATTTTTAATGATATGATTGATTTTATAATCGAAACTAAATCCAAGAAAAGAAAAGCTGTCTTGACTAAATGAGTGATCTCAGTAACATTTCACATCTTAAATCGTTAAAAAACCGCTACTTTCTTCCAAAGTATTTAAGAGAGATGAGAAAACTCAGAATTGGAGGTCTTTCAGGAGGAAATAATATCAAAGTTATAACAGACGGAGACGAATGTTTTTCATTGATATTATCTTCAATTAAAAAAGCGAAAAAAAGCATTAATCTTGAAACTTATATTTTTAACAGCGATAATGTAGGATGGTTAATTGCAAAAGAGCTCGTAAAAGCATCGGCACGCGGTGTTGAAATTAATCTTATATATGATTCAATCGGATCAGTACAGACAAATTCTAAACTCTTCGATTTTATGAAATCTTCAGGTATTGATATTATAGAATTTCATCCTATATTCAATATAAGAAAGATATTTAAAATAAATCTTCGAGATCACAGAAAGCTTATGGTTATTGACGGCAAAACTGCATTTATCGGCGGCATGAATATAGGTAATGAATATGCAGGGAAAAAATATCAGGGCAATGAGTGGCGTGATACTCATATTAAAATAGAAGGACCCGCTGTTAAAGATATCCAGTATTTTTTTATGGAAAACTATATACGAAGCGGCGGAATAATTTCTGATTTTGCTTCTTATTTTCCGGAATTAAGCAAGCAGGACGGGAAACTTGTTATGATTCTTTCAAGTAAAACCAGAAGAAATATTAAACCGATAAAAGAATCTTATCTTTCAGCTATCAGAAACGCAAAAGAATTTATTTACATTACAAATGCCTACTTTGTTCCTGATTCAAAAATATACAGAGCATTGATTAATTCTGCAATGAAGGGAGTAGATGTATGTCTAATTCTTCCTAAAAAGACTGATATACCGATAGTAAGATACGCAGGAATGTATCTTTATAAAAGATTTCTGAAGCATGGTGTTAAAATCTACGAATATGACTATTCTGTTCTGCACGCAAAAACAGCAGTAATTGACGGAATTTGGTCTACTATCGGATCAGCAAATCTTGACCGCAGAAGTGTTAATTATAATCTTGAGATTAATGCGGTCATTCTCGATCAGGATTTCGGTAATAATATGAAAGAAATTTTCAATAAGGATATTTTTAAATCTAAACAGCTGACCCTGGAACATTACGAGAGAAGATCTGTTATACACTTCGTCTTGCAGTGGCTTTCGTATAGATTCAGAAAATTTCTATAAAATAATCAGAAATCTGCCGCAATAAGAGCATATTGAAATTTTATTTCTTTCCATTATTTCGTTTATTTCTATAGGCGGAATGTTCATGTGGCATCCGGAACAAGTATTCTTCTCAACAATGGCAAAAGGTTCAGAACATTTACTTCGCATTTTTTCATAATACGCAAATGATCGTTTGTCGATTAATCCGCAAAGTGATTCAATTTTTGAATGTATTTCCGGATTCTTTGTATCATCATATAATCTGTTTAACCGGTCAAGTCTGATTAAAAGCTCAAGATCGGAAGTAGGTACGCCTGCAAGATTTGCCGAATGATCCATTTGAACAGGTTTGTTTGAATCAATATTTTCATAATAATTTTCTGAATGCTTTTTGAGTATTGAATATACATCATCACTTGATTTTGCTCCATCAAGTTCATCACGGTTTTTTTTAACAGAAAATATTTTGGCGATCATACTTACAAGGAAAAGATATTCAGTACTCATTGATGTCGGGAAAATGCAAAGAAGAAGGTATTTAACATTTTTATTATCATAACTGGAATAGCTAATTCCTTCTGAAGAAATTCCAAAAACAAAATTTAATTCGTTAACCGAATCTGTTCTTGCATGAGGAATGGCAAATCCATTGCCTATGCCTGTATTTTCGAGAGATTCACGATGAATCACCTGTGCGTAATAGCGGGGAGTTGAATTTATTTTTTTCTGTGATTCAAGGTGAGAAATCATTTCTTTGATTGCAACTTGTTTTTCATTACTTGTAAGAAACAGAACGTTTTCAGGCTTGAAAATACTACCGAGTTCCATATAACACCACTGCGTCCAGAATATTTTACTTTTAAACTCTGTAAAGTAAATTTCAAAAAAAACATAAAAAGAAATTTGTTTACAGGATTATTGGAAATTGTGATCATTGCAATGACATGAATCGTCATTATTTAATCAAAGGTAATTGAATGCACCGAAAAATTGGAATAATCGGCGGAACAGGAGGCATGGGTTCTCTATTTTCCGGCGTTTTTGCATCAATGGGTCATACTGTAACGGTTTCATCCAGACATACAGCTGTTACTCCTGAGGAATGTGCCAGGACAAATGATATAGTAATAGTTACAGTACCAATAAATCACACTATTGAAGTTATAAAGCGCATAGCACCTCTTGTAAATAAAGATTCTTTACTGATGGATTTCACTTCCCTGAAAAAACGTGAAGTTGACGCAATGCTTGAAAATTCAACCTGTGAAGTTATCGGCTGTCATCCTGTTTTCGGACCTTCGGTAAATAATCTTCAGAATCAGGTTATTGTTCTTACTCCTGCCCGTGGAAATAAATGGATTTCTGAAATTTCGGCAATGTTTAAGAAAGCCGGAGCTTTAATTGAAATTTCGACTCCCGAAAAACATGACGAAGTAATGGCAATTGTACAAGGTCTTATTCATTTTACTTCAATAACGCTGGTAAATACGATGAGAAAAATGAATGCCGTTCCTGAAGAAATTGAAAAATTCGCTTCACCTGTTTACCGGATGAGGGTTGATTTTGCTGAGAGAATTTTGAATCAAAATCCCGAATTATATGCCGATATTGCCATATCTAATCCAAAAGTGCCTGAAATTCTTGAAACATATATTAAAACATCTCAGGAACTTTTAGAATCAGTAATAAGCAAAGACAGGGAAAGTTTTATAGAACAGTTTAAACTTGCATCGGATTATCTCGGAGACACAAAAATAGATGCAGAGAAAAGGACAGACAGAATAATTGATTTCGCATCAAAGCTAAAGGGGTCCGGATCTGATGTATAAAGCTTATGTTGATGGATCATTTATTAATGGCAATACCGGCTATGGTTTCGTAATTGTTCGTGAAAATGATGTTATACATCAAGAATCAGGATATGTTGATTCTGACGGATCGCATCGGCAGGTTGCTGGAGAAATTGAAGCTGCTAAAAAAGTTTTGCTTTGGTGCAAAGAAAACTCTGTAAATGATATTATGATTCACTATGATTATGAAGGTGTTTCATCTTGGGCACAAGGAAAATGGAAAACCAACATCAAACTTACAAAAGATTATGCTTCATTTGTAAAAGAATCAGGAATCATCATCAAATGGATAAAAGTAAAAGCACATTCAGGTGATGAATATAATGAAGTTGCCGACACTCTTGCAAAAAAAGGAGCAATGTCGAAGCCGGCTCTGAACGATACAGAAAATGAAAGAATATCATATGCCGAAACTTTCTGTTCTTATATAATGAATGAAGGATTGGCAGTAAAACGGATCGAGAAACAAGGATATTCAAGGATTGAAATCTATCTCGGAAATGATAAAGCAGGTTTAGCCGATATTTATTATAAGAAGAAGGGCGGTTTGAAGGTAGATCTTAGAGGTTTTAAAGATGAATATTATAAGGACAGAACAATGACAATCTGGAATTCCTTTATAAGTAATATAAAATAAAGAACTCATATCAGTTGTAAATATATGACTGATTATAACTAAAACGAGGCAGTATGAAAAGAATAACAGTTTATATAATTTTGTTTTTTGCGGTGTTTATCTGGTCACTTATAAATCCTCATGATTATTTTACATGGTTTCTAGAAGCTGCTCCCGCAATTTTATTTTTTTTGATTCTATCTCTGACTTATAAAAAATTCAAATTTTCTTGGTTTGTGTATTCATTTATTCTCGTTCACTGTTTTGTATTATTAATAGGAGCAAAATATACTTACGCAGAAGTTCCACTATTTAATTATTTCAAAGATGCATTCGGTCTTGAGAGGAATAATTATGACAAAGTCGGTCATTTTATGCAGGGTTTTGTTCCTGCATTTATTGCGAGAGAACTTCTTGTCAGATTAAAAGTCGTCAATGGCAAAAACTGGCTGAAATATATCGTTGTTTCTATTTGTCTTGCAATAAGTGCATTTTATGAATTTGTTGAATGGTGGGTATCGGTTGCTACCGGAGAATCGGCGGATTCATTTCTCGGAACACAAGGATATGTTTGGGATACACAGTCGGATATGCTTTATGCAACAATAGGCGCTATTATTGCAGTTATGTTTTTTTCACGGCTTCATGATATGTCCATGAATAAACTGAAAAATTAGGTAAACTTAATTTTTGCAATAAATGCATCAAGATTGGGACTTACACCGTTTTCATCTTTCCTTCCTCTAATAGGCTGGGCTCCGTATTCTTTAATTAGTGTAGGGTTTCCCATCGATGGTTCTGAATATTCTGCATATTCCGCAGTAAAAAGCGGAATATGCATTTTCTGAGATGATTTCGCAGCTTCGAAGATTCCACCTTCATCCTTTGCAGGGGATTCAACAATGAACACGGCTTTAGATAAAGCGCATATCAATTTGTTTCTTTCTATTGCCCTGAAAATATTGAATTCTTCTTTTAGATAAAAAGGTGAAATAATTAGAAAATTGTCAGGATTATAGATAGATTGAATTTTATCAGTCATAGTGTAAGTGAAAAATCCACAGGGGAGAATTCCGATTGTTTTTCCTCCTGCTTCGATAGTTGATCTGTGAAGAATAGACCCCCCGCCTTTGCTCATATTTCCGACAGTAGTAATTGAATGAGAAGCCAGGGCTTTAGCTCCTTTAAATATAATCATTGAACCTTTCTCGCTGGTTTCTGAATGAGCGAGAACTGCAGCAAGAGGTTCATTAAGAATCTGCGGAGAACCCATTAAATATAGAATTGGAGGAGCGGAGTTCCCCAACCGCTGTTTTAAAATTTCCGGGTAATCTTTGCTGAATATGAATAGCGGTTTAATTCCGACTTCTTCCATATCAGCGCAATCATCTTCAATTTCATCAGATATTTTTATTGCAGAAATGATACCTTTAATAATACTTTCTTTAAAAGAAAATTCTTCTCTAATTTCCTTTTCAGAAAGAGAAAATAAATCTTCTATGTTAAGCGATAAAGATTTAAGCGTTTCATATATTTCAGAAATTGAAGCACTTCCTATTCCTTCAGCGCGTTCAAGTGCAATCCACTGTGTATTTCTGTTCATTATTTCTCCATATAACTAAATAACTTTTCGGGCAGTTCCTTTAAATATTATTAAAAGAAAAAATGCGCCGCCTGCGAAACCTGTTATTATTCCTGCTGGAATTTCAAAGGGATAAAAAACTGATCTTGCAAAAGTATCGCATAATGCTAAAAAAACAGCTCCGCAAACAGGAACAAGTAATATTAATTTTTTTGTACTCTCTCCTGCGAAGTGTCTCACGAGATGCGGAATAATCAATCCGACAAACGGAATAACTCCGGCTGCTGAAACGGAAATAGAAACAAGTGCTGAGGCTGCAAGAAAAAGAATTAAAATATCAGAATTTCTTATTCCTGATCCGATTCTAAAGGATTCTCCGAAGGAAATAATTGTAAGTTTTTGATAATTATAAAGTATCACTAAAAATGATATAATAAATACCGGAATTATAAACGGAGTTAATTCAAATCTTGCAATCGATATATCTCCCATCATCCATGACAACGCTTTGTGTACGGCTCTGGATTCAGAAAATGAAAACAATAACATAACTGCTGATGAAAAAAACATATTTAAACTTACCCCAAAGAGAATAAGTCTTGAATCAGAAAGTTCGAAACGTTTTGCCGCAATTACCGTAACTGCGGCTGAAAACGAAGCTCCTGCAAAAGCAAAAAGCGGAATAGACGAAGAAGGCATTGCAAATATTATAGCAAATGCTGCGGCAAAAGAAGCTCCGCCTGAAACTCCGGTTGTATAAGCTTCGGCAAGAGGATTTCTGAATATTGATTGAAATACCAGAGCGCTTAGAGCTAAGGAAGCTCCGGTTATTGATGCTATTATTAATCTTGGAATGCGCAGATTGATTATAATAAAATAATCAGGAGTGTTTTGGCTTAATGAAAACACGTTTATGAAATCTCCTCCTGAAGAAAGGAAAATAACATAAAGCAGAGCGATAGAAGGCAGAATTAAATATTTAAGTTTCATTTTCCCTTAAAGCTTTTAATGGAAGCTATGAAATCACTTGGGGTATAGTAACAAGAATTTTCAGAATTATATATCTGCAAAGCAATATTTTTCAAACCGATTCGATTTAAAACATTATGAAGTTCGTCAGCACCGCCGATATCTGAAATCAGTATTATATCCGGATTTAAATCAGCAAGATATTCAAGTGAAATAAACGGGTAGGGGTTTTTAGTCTTTATTATGTTTGAAAATCCTGCAGCTAGAGCGGCATCAGACATAAATGAATTTGAACTCACTGCAACAAGCGGAACTGAATTTAACAGTATAACTGCTTTTTTCATTTTTCCCGGAGAAAACGAAGTCACGATTTTTTTGTAATCAGTCAATTTGCTGTCAGGATTATAATTCAATTTATCGGCAATCAAGCGATAGTTATCTTCAATATCCGTATAACTTTCATTTTCTATTAAATACAATATTTCTATCCCGGCACATTCAATCTGCTCATTCTTTATCATGGTTTCATCTTCAATACTCATTATCACAAGATCAGGATTTAAAGAAATAATTTTCTCCATGCTGGGTATTATGGAATTTCCTATAAGTTCGGCGTTTTTCACTGCCGGACAAAACGGAGTGATTCCGACAAGAAGATACGATTTTCCCATATCTATAATCATTCTTGTAATTGAAGGCGAAAGTGAAACAATCCGTTTATAACAGTGTTCAGTATTTGAAGATGAAGTGCTTTTACATGATAAAAAAAGTAAAAGGAAAATAGAGATAAGTATTCTCATATATGTTCCCAATAAAAATCTACCCAATTGTCGGATCCAATGATTTCTCCAGCAGTAATTTCATCAAGATTTTTTCTTGATACAAGAACATATACATCAATTATTACGTTATTGAATATTTCCTTGATTTTTCTTACAGTCTCACCGGAATCATAAATATCGTCACAAAGGATATACCTTCCTGATTGAAGCTCCGGAAGATCTCCTATAATAAAGTCTCCGCGTGATTTTCCCTTATAACTTGATATTTCGACATATTTGATGGGCAGAGACAAATTGCGGCTCATAAAATATGAAAGGAAAAAACCGCCTTTGAGAGGGCAGATTATTCCGTCATAATGAATTCCCTTTGTTTCTGCGATATAAAGCAGTTTATGACAAAGTTCGGCATATTTCTCATGCGATATGAAATAATTACTCATACTTTTTTGTTTTTTACTATGCCTTTTTTATCAAGGAAAATATAAACTGATTCTTAATTTTGTTTGACTTAAAATTCTTAAATTTAAATTAATTATAAACAGGTTCATTATGCCACTAAAATTTGTTAAATCACTAAATTATGCTATTGAAGGAATTTTGCACGCAGCCAAAACCCAAAGACATGTCAGAATTCATTTTCTTGTAATAATAATACTGCTCATTGTTTGTTTTCTTTTGGGCGTTCAAAAAAACGATTTCATAATTGTTTCTTTAATTGCAGCACTTGTTATCATTTCCGAAATATTCAATTCTGCTGTTGAGACTCTTGTTGATATGGTATCACCGAGAAAGAACGAAATGGCAAGAGTTACCAAAGATATGGCTGCCGGTGCTGTTTTAATTTCAGCGGGCACTGCAATCATAGCCGCATTCTATATTCTGCTGCCTTATCTTGAATCCTTTTGCATGAACGGTTTTAAGATTATCAAACACCAAAACGGTGATATCGCACTTTCTGCAATGATGATAGTGACACTTTCCGTAATAATGATTAAATCTTATTTCGGAAAAGGAACACCATTACGCGGCGGAATGCCTTCAGGACATTCCGCATTATCATTTTCAGCAATAGTTTCAGCATTATACAGCTTAGACAGCATCATTGCAGTCAGTATAATTATTTTCATTGGTTTAGTTATATCTTTAAGCCGTATTGTACAAAAAATTCACACACCGCTCGAGGTTTTTGCAGGAATGTTGACTGGAGCAACTATTACTTGGGGAATGTTTATGGTCTTCGCTGTTTAACGGATTTAAAATTAATTTTATTATAATAGAATATTTCTCAAAAGGCAGTCTGATTTAAGCAGCTGCCTTTCTTTGATTTATTTATTTTATATTATAATAGTTCTGCAGAGCCTGAAAAGTAGTAGCATATTCCTGTGCAGCATTCCAGAAAATATAACCGCCGACTTTCGCGTCATGAACCGCTTTTATCTGTTCTTCCTGATATTTTTGGAACGAAAGACCGCTTGTTTTAACTTTCATTTTGAAAGCCTGAATATACGGAACAATATGAGCATTAGAAACTCGTTCTTTTGCTCTGACTGAAGTTGTATAAACGGTATAATAAGGATCCTTCATCATTTTCTGGCTCCATGTATAATGCGAAGGATACGCCATCGGACAAATTACATCGGCAACTTTGTCCATTGATTCCATTCGCTGTCCGATTATATCATTAACATTTAGAGGAATTCTTCCAAAAACATCTGCGGCAACACGTACATTGTAAGATTTTACTCTTTCTTTTGTTGTTGAAATGAGAGTTTCTACGAAAGAATATCTCTGTTCCAAAGTGAGATGTTTTAACTTTGAGGAATCCTCAAATCTGATGTAATCAAGCTGAATTTCCCTAAACCCGTTTTTTGCAGCGTTCTCACTTACTGCATAAATTGATTCAAGCTTTTCCTTTGAAACCGGATATACGGTTAATCCATCCTGAAAGCAGACAACGCGGGCAATAGGGTGAAGACCGGCGTCAAGTATCATTTTAACATTCTCGGCTGGAGTCGCGCATTTATTTCCCGGAGCCGGCTGAACATCGATAACGAGTGTATTGATGTTGGATTTTTTTGCCATTTCTATGAAACGGGCAAGTTTTTCAGGATTTTTCCCTGACGGCTGAGTCAGATAAATTCCTCTGTAAAAATCAGGAAAAACATAAGCTTTTGATTCGGCTTTAACATCTTGTTTGACATCATTTTTTTTATCAGCATCTGATGAAATTTTTTTATTGGCAACTGCTGCGGCAACAGCCAATACAGAAACCAAAGAAAACGCAATTACAATAATCTTTTTCATTTTGAACCTTTTCTAATAATTAAGCTGGGTGCATGAACTGTTTAAAATATCGGCATTATTTGACAAGCAAAAGATATCTTTTGTGAAGATATAAATTATTTTAGCAATGTTTTCATGAATAAAGTATTGTTGTAAACAAATATGTATATTGTCTTGACGAAATTTCTTTGTTTTTTAGATAATTTACCAATATAGGAGAAAATTAAATGAAAAGAATAGCATCAATACTGGTTGCAGCATTATTTTTTTTGGCAGCATGCACAGAAATTTCTAATTCATCCGGTACTATTGAACTCGATGGAGTTAAAATTGATCTTCCTTATCGTTATTGCATCAAGCATAATGACGGGTATAGAATTATACTTCTTAATCATAATCTAGTATCAGAGCAGGAAATACGAAATATTTTCAGAGAAACACCTGAAAACGAATTGTCCATCACAATACTTTCTGATTCAGACTCAATGGCATCATCTGTAATAGCTGACAATTACCGCCAATTGGGAATTAGAATGAAACTTGATAAAGAACCTGTCAAAATTGGAGATAACATAACGATAATCCTGACTGACACTGTTAAGTTTAAACCCGTAACGGGGAAATTTAAAGACAAAAAATTAACCATATCTGGATCTTTTTCAGCAAAATATTTGGGAGAGTCGGAATAAATCGTTAAACAAGTATGCAGTGGCAATAGATATTGTATGCTTGTATAATCTTATGAGACATAATATATATTATCGGAAGTAATATCATATAACAGTTTATCTCGAAGTCAGGCATAATCTTTTTTTATTTGCCAAATATGACTGATAATATTATTGGTTTAAATGATTCTTGTGTTTATTATAGAGGTTTTCATGAAGAAGAAATGCGCAATAGTCGGTGCTACAGGTTTTGGCGGTCTCGGTCTACTTGAAATTTTAACACGTCACCCTGAACTGGAAGCTACTCAGCTTTTTGCCAGAAAAGAAACCGGAATAAGAATAAATGATATTTTCCCAAGTTTAACCGGATTCTATGATAATGAAGTAAAAGATCTTTCAGAAATTGACTATAATTCAATTGATATAGCTTTTTTTTCAACTCCTGATCAGGCAGGAATGGAAATTATTAAACCTTTTTTTGAAAGAAATATTCCTGTTGTTGATTTCAGCGGCGACTTTAGATTCAATACTGTTGAGGAATATAAAATTTATGCTGAAAACAAATCAATGATTCCCGAACATAAGTCACCTGAATTGCTTAAGCATTCAGTCTATGGTTTACCTGAACTTAATCGTGAAAAAATTAGAAATTCAAAAATTGTAGGAAATCCCGGCTGTTTTGCGATATCAATGATTCTTGCTTCTATTCCATTAACCGAGCTTGGTCTGATAAAAAAAGGTACTCTTGTTGCAGACAGCAAGTCAGGGGTTTCTGGTGCCGGAAAAAATCCCGGTGCAGCAAATTTTTATCCTCAACGGCACGAAAACGTTAATACATACCGTGAAGGCAGACACCAGCATTTAGTTGAAGTTGAAAATATGATAAATATTAAGAACGACGGTCATAAGCTTTTTTTTATACCCCAGGTTGTTCCGATATCAAGAGGAATTCTTTCAAATGTATATGCGGATCCGTCTTCAAAAGTAACTTCAGATGATCTTGTTTCGGCATTTGCTGAATACTATAAAAAATCACCTTTTGTTAGAGTAACTTCAAAATCTCCTAATCTTTCAGATGTCAGAGGATCAAATTTCTGTGTTATCAGACCTCTTTATGATGAAAGAACAGGGAAAATTCTAGTTACAAGCATAATTGACAATTTGATGAAAGGCCAATCCGGAAACGCAGTTCAGAATGCAAACATAATGCTTGGTTTTGATGAAACTGCAGGAATTATGGTTCCAGGTACTTTTCCTTGATGAATCATTTATTTATTATAATGTCTTCATTGCACTTGACAAAGCGTTTTGCTGATAATATAATAAGACGTATACCTTAATAGTCGTGTTTTACTTTCATTTTATCAGGTAGTGTGATGGCAAGAGAAATTTTAAACGGTATTGTTGCTTCCCCTGGAATTAGAATAGGCACGGCTTATTTATATAAGGGCGCCCGGATTGTAATACCGAAATATTCAATTTCCGATTCAGAAGTTGAACAGCAAATATCAAGACTGAATGTTGCTGTATCAAAAACAAAACAGGAAATAAAGGAAATTCAGCAGCAGGTCGCCTCCTCTCTTTCTGATGAAATGGCAGATATATTTACTTCGCATTTGATGGTTCTTGAAGATCCTCAGATAGTAAAGAAAGCAATTGAAGTATTACAAAAAGAAAAACGTAATATAGAATGGGTTCTAAACGATATATCTCTTCAGCTTATACAGTCTCTTGATTCAATTGAAGATGATTATATGCGCGAGCGTATTCTTGATATTTCAGATATTCATAAGCGTCTTATCGGAAACCTACAGAAAGTTGAGTTCGAATCTCTTGCAGATTTAAAAGATGAGGTAATCGTTTTTGCCGCTGAATTGACCCCTTCTGATACTGCTTCCATGAATAAAGATAATGTACTTGCCTTTGTGACGAATTCCGGGGGAAGAACTTCTCATACGGCGATACTCGCAAGAGCACTTGAAATTCCGGCAATAGTCGGAACAGTTCACGGTACAAGCAAAATCAAAGACGGTGATAAGGTTATTGTTGATGGTGTTCATGGAAAGGTGTTGATAAATCCAACTGATGAAGAAATTCAGGATTATATTGATCATCAGCAGAAACTTCTTATTCTAGAAAAAGAACTCTCAAAATTAACATATCAGCCTTCAGTAACAAAAGACGGAACCCGCATAATTCTTAATGGAAATATTGAATTGCCTGAAGAAATGCGGATTATGAAAGAAAAAGGTGCTTCTGGTATAGGTCTTTTCAGATCTGAATTTCTTTTTATCGGTTCAAATCTTCCTGATGAGGAAAAACAATTTAGAGAATATGTAAGAGTTATTGAATATTTTAAACCAGCTTCGGTGACAATCAGAACAATAGATGTAGGCGGTGATAAAATATTTTCTTTTAACAAGGAATATGTCGAAAGAAATCCTTTTCTTGGATGCCGTGCCGTCAGATTTTCGCTTGCAAACATCCCTATTTTCAAAACTCAACTTCGCGCAATTATGAGAGCAAGCAGTTTTGGAAATGTAAAACTGATGATTCCAATGATTTCTACGGTAAACGAAATTTACAGCGTCAAAGAAATTTTGGAAGAAGTTAAACATGAACTTAGAACAGAAGGTCATTCCTTTGATGAAAATATAAAATTCGGAATAATGATGGAAGTTCCTGCTGCGATAATAACTGCAGATATACTAGCAAAACATGTTGATTTCTTTTCTGTTGGTACGAATGACCTGATTCAGTATACCTTGGCTGTTGACCGGATCGGAGAAAAAATAGCCTACTTATATAATCCTCTTGATCTTTCTGTTTTGCGAATGCTTAAACGTGTTGTTGAGATTGCAAAGGTTACAAATACTTCAATTTCAATATGCGGAGAAATTGCTGGTGAACCGAAATATACCATGCTTCTTCTTGGACTTGGATTTAGAGAGCTTTCAATGAGTGCCTCATTTATGAATCACATACGTCAGATAATCAGAAATGTTACCATTGCTGAATGCGAGCAAATTGCTACCGATTTATTCAGTATTGAAAAAACTCATGAATCAGAAAGATATCTCAAAGATTATCTTAAAAATAAATTTAATTTTGTTATAATGTAATGAAACTATATTCCGAACTGGCTGAATACTATTACTTTATAGAAAATAACGGAAGAAATATAGCTAATGACGTTTTTTTTATCAGAAATTACCTTCCCAACAAGATACCTGTTTATCTCCTTGATATTGGATGCGGAACAGGTGAGCATTGCAATCTATTGAGCCGTGAGGCGGTAAAATGCACAGGGATTGATTCCAGTGACGACATGATCCGAATTGCTAAAAAGAGATACGGCGGAATAGAATTTATAGTTTCTGATATGAAAAAATTTGAGTATTTTGAAAAATACGACTGTGCAATCAGTCTTTTCGGTTCGATGGATTATCTTTTGGATAACAATGAAATTAATTTGGCTCTCTGGAATACAAGAAACGCTCTTAAAAAAAACGGAATTGCAATTTTTGAAATATGGAGTGCGGAACCTGTCCTTTTAATCAGAAAAAAAGAAATAAGTCATGTTTCGACTACAATCGCTTCAGGGAAAAAAATTAAAAGAGAAAGAGGATTTAATGTTATAAATGACTCTGATGTTGTAACCGTTCAGGTTGACTACCGCTATGAAATCAGCGGAGGAACCGATGTTAAACAACTAACAGACTCTCATACAATGCGTGCATATCGAACCGGCGAATTTGATGATATCACAAAAGAAAACGGTTTCAAAATCATAGACAAATTTTCAAGCACTCAAAAAGAAAAGGTCAAAAGCAATTCAAACAGAATTGTTTATGTCCTCGAAAAAATTTAACCATGAATTGTTTTTTCCCCGCCGCTATCTTTTGATGTTGGTGATACAAATTCCTGATTATCAGAATCGTTTTTCATGAGTTTTTCAGGCGATTCAAGAGCAAGAAACAAAACCTCTTCCATCTTTTTTACCGGATGGAAAGTAATTTTTTCTCTTACGCTTTCAGGTATTTTCTCAATATCAGATTCATTATCTTTCGGTATTATAACTTCTGTAATTCCAAGTCTGTGCGCCGCTATTACTTTTTCCTTCAATCCTCCGATTGGAAGAACTTTTCCGCGTAATGTTATTTCGCCTGTCATGGCGACATTGCATTTTACCGGAATTTTTGATAAAAGCGAAGCAATGACAACACCCATGGTTATTCCGGCAGAAGGACCGTCTTTTGGAATGGCGCCTTCAGGAACATGAAGATGAAGATCATATTCAGTGGTAAGATCCGGATTGATATTGAAATTATGTAGATTCGACCTGACATAAGTAAATGCTGCCTGCGCGCTTTCCTGCATAACCTCGCCGAGTTTTCCTGTTAACATAAGACTGCCCTTCCCTTTTACAAGAGAAGCTTCGATAGGCATAACATCTCCGCCGACGCTTGTCCACGCAAGTCCGTTAGCAAGTCCGACCTCGTTCTGTTTTTCTTTTTCATTATCCTTATATTTTACTGCACCAAGATAATTTTTCAGAACTTCAGGTGTTATTTCTTTAACAAAAGATGATCTTTCTTCTTCCTTTATATTTTCAACTAGTTCACACGCTAGTTTTCGGCATACTTTCCCGATTGTTCTTTCAAGGCTTCTTACGCCTGCTTCACGGGTATAGTGACGTACAAGATAATATATCATATCGTCTGAAATCAAAAGATTAGATTCGTTTATGCCGTTCTCTTTCATCTGCTTAGGAAGAAGATATTTTTTTGCAATATTAAGTTTTTCAATTTCAGTATAACTGCCTATTTCAATTATTTCCATTCGATCTAACAAAGGCAAAGGAATCTGATGCGCCACATTTGCAGTTGTTATAAAAAGAACTTGGGAAAGGTCAAAAGGAATTTCGATATAATGATCCTGAAAAGTTGAGTTCTGTTCAGGGTCAAGAACTTCAAGCAGTGCACTTGACGGATCTCCTCTGAAATCAGTGGACATTTTGTCAATTTCATCGAGAAGAATTACGGGATTAGATTTACCCGATTTTTTCATAGCCTGAATAATTTTCCCAGGAAGAGAACCGACATAAGTTCTGCGATGTCCGCGAATCTCGGCTTCATCTCTTACTCCTCCAAGGGCAATTCGTACAAATTTTCTGTTCAAAGCTCGGGCAACACTCATACCGAGTGATGTTTTGCCGACTCCCGGAGGACCTACAAAGCATAATATCGGACCTTTGATTTTATTCGAAAGATGTTTAACCGCTATGAATTCAATGATTCTTTCCTTAACTTCATCAAGACCAAAATGATCTTCATCAAGTACGTTTTTAGCATGTTCTACACTTTTATTGTCTCTGGTTTTTTCCTGCCAAGGAAGATCCCTTAACCATTCGATATAACTTCTGACTACGGCAGATTCGCTTGAAAGAGGAGGCATTTTAGATAAACGCTTAATTTCTTTAAAAGCTTTCTCTTTAGCTTCTTCAGACATCTGTGATTTTTCAACGGATTTTGTAAGTTCTTCAGCTTCATCAGCAGGTTCTTCACCGTCATTAAGTTCTTTTTTTATTATCTTCATCTGTTCGTTAAGATAATAATCTTTCTGAGTTTTCTCCATGTGGCGTCGAACCTGAGAATGTATCTTTTTCTCAAGTTCAAGAACTTCTGATTCGCCCTTAATATATTTAATCAGTAAAGGAATGCGCTCCGCCGGATTTGCAGTTTCAAGTAGAGACTGTTTTAATTCAACTCTCATCGACACATAAGATGACACGGCATCAGTCATGTGAGCAAGATCTTCAATGTTTCTTACACTTGATAGAGCTTCTTTTGGAATTTTTTTGTTTTGTGATATATACTCTTCAAAAGCAATAAATAATTCTTCTTTCAACTGAAAAACAGAATCGTCGACATCGTACTGTTTTTCAAAAATTTTAACCGATGATTCAAAATATTTATCTTCTGTTTCCTGCAAATCGTCGACGTAGACTCTTCCTATTCCTTCAACCAGAACTTTTATCGTGCCGTTAGGCAGTTTAAGCAGCTGAAGAATTTCACATACTGTTCCGACTTTATGAAGATCCTTCATTTCCGGTACGGCAATATCAGGATCTGTTTGTGTGATAAGAACAATAAGACGGTCATTCTGCATTGCATTGTCAAGAGCCTTGACTGACATATCACGTCCGACAAACAGCGGAATTACCATGTGAGGGAAAATTACAACATCCCTCAGCGGCAATAACGGATATTTCTTTGAATCATCGATTGTTTTTTTCATAACTATGCGGTTTTTTCCCTGTTACGCAGTTTAATTTCGGGTTTTTTTTCACCCAAAACAACCTTTTCATCTATGGTGATTTTCTGAACATTGTTTTTTGAAGGAACTTCGAACATCAGATCAAGCATTAGCTTTTCAAGAACGGTTCTAAGCCCTCGTGCACCGCAATCGCGTTTTATGGCAATTTTTGCGATTTCGCATACTGCTTCATGAGTAAATTCAAGCTCAACATCTTCAAGAGCAAATATTTTCTGATACTGCTTGATTAGAGCGTTTCTCGGCTGTGTAAGAATCATTTTAAAAGCTTCTTCGTCAAGATCCTCAAGTGTATCAATCATCGGAAGTCTTCCGATAAGCTCAGGAATGACTCCGAATTTGACAAGGTCATCAGATTCAATAAGCTTCATTATATCGGATTTTTTAAGTTCTTCCTTAGTCTTGATATCAGCTCCGAAACCGATTGATTTAACGGATATTCTGTTCTGCACGATTTTATCAAGACCTACAAAAGCGCCGCCGCAGATAAAAAGAATATTACGCGTATCAATCTGAATATAATCCTGATGCGGATGTTTACGTCCGCCCTGAGGAGGTACATTCGCTACAGTCCCTTCAATAATCTTTAAAAGAGCCTGCTGAACGCCTTCTCCGGAAACGTCCCTTGTTATTGAAGGGTTTTCTGATTTACGTGAAATCTTATCTACTTCATCGATGTAAATAATTCCGGTTTCTGCACGTTTTACATCGCTGTCAGCGTTACGAATAAGTCTGAGAAGAATATTTTCAACGTCTTCACCGACATAACCTGCTTCGGTAAGACTTGTCGCATCGGCTATAGCAAATGGAACATTCAAAAGCTTAGCAAGCGTCTGAGCAAGAAGCGTTTTACCTGTTCCTGTAGGTCCGATAAGGAGTATATTGCTTTTTTCAATTTCAACATCACCCTTCTTAAGTCTTGAATTCGAAAATATTCTTTTATAATGATTATAAACAGCTACAGAAAGGACTTTTTTAGCGTGATCCTGACCTACTACATATTCATCAAGATATTTTTTAATAACAGCCGGTTTTGGTATATCTGCAATTGATTTTTCAGGCGATTCTTCGCCCATAAATTCTTCTTCTTCGACAATTTCCGTGCAAAGGGAAATACATTCGTTGCAGATGAAAACCCCTGGACCGGCAATCATTTTTTTGACCATCTCCTGCGGTTTTCCGCAGAAAGAACACATAGGCTGTTTAGGATTTTTAGCTTCTTTTTTTGCCATTTTATTCCTCAATTATGCCCGCTTCTCAAGTATCTTATCAATAAGACCATACTCAAGGGCAGCAGGTGATGTCATAAAGTTATCACGATCCGAATCTTTTTCAATTTGTTCTAGAGATTTTCCAGTATTAGCCGCCATCATTTCATTCAGACGTTTTTTGAGGCTTAGGGTTTCTCTCGCGTGAATTTCGATATCGGAAGCCTGTCCGCTGAATCCGCCTGAAGGCTGATGTATCATTATCCTCGAATTCGGCAAGGCAGCTCTTTTTCCTTTTGCGCCGCCGCAAAGAAGAAAAGCTCCCATACTTGCAGCCTGACCTACACAAAGAGTTGCAACATCTGCTTTTATAAGCTGCATTGTATCATAAATCGCAAGCCCGGAAGTTACCACTCCTCCTGGAGAATTGATATACATGTGTATATCCTTCGATGGATCTTCAGCTTCAAGGAAGAGAAGCTGTGCAATTATTACATTCGCAACATGGTCATCGATCGCTTCACCTAAAAATATGATTCTGTCTTTTAAAAGCCTTGAATATATATCATATGACCTTTCACCGCGCGATGTCTGTTCGATTACAAATGGGATCATGCTCATAAAAACTCCTGTAGGAAATAATATTTACGGAACTAATAACAATGTATAAAAAAAATACATTGAGTCAAAACATATTACTTAATTTTCGGCAAAAAATGCCAAAACCAAAAGAGAGCCGCTTTCGCGGCTCATATTATTTAAAGAATTCTTTAACACTTATTGGTGATAACTGCTTAATTTTGGCGTTGGTGTACAGAAAATCGTAAACTTTCTCAAAAAGCATCTCCGAATGAATCTGCTCGTAAAGATTGTTCTGTTTTACCATTTTCATAACTTCTGCTTCAGTTGTATGGCCTCTTTCTGCCATTTTAGCAATTTCCTTTTGAAAATCCTCAGGATTAACTTTAATATTTTCTAATTTAGCTACATCCGAAAGAGTCAAAGAAGTTTTTATTGATTTCATCGCTTCTTCTTCAAGTTTTTTCTCGAAATTATCGCCTTCTTTGCCCATTATTTTTGAAAAATCTGCAATAGATCCGTTGAAACTTGAAAGTCCGATTTTTGCCTTAAATCTGTCAAAAACCGATTTTTTCTCGCCTTCAATAATTGAAAGAGGAATTTCAAATGAACCTTTTTCGACTATTTTTTCAAGAATCTGGTTTTTAGCCATGGATTTTGCTCTATCTGTACAATACTTCAATAGATCATCCTTGATCTTTGTTTTCATTTGATCAACAGATTCAAAACCGGCGTCTTTTGCAAACTGATCATTGAGTTCAGGTAGCTTTCTTTCGCTGATTTCTTTAACTTTGATAATATGAGTAACTTTTTTTGAAGCAAGTTCTTTAACAGAATAATCTTTAGGATATGAGAAATTCACTGTTTTCTCTTCACCTGCTTTCAGTCCTTTGACATAATTGTCAAATTCATGCTCTTCTTTGTTTTTTCCGCAAACGACTGTTACAGTTCCCCACTGACGCGACTCAAGTTCATCTGATTTTAAATCATCAGTGCGTTTAACGTCAATTTTAACAAGATCTCCTTCTTCTATCACATCTGATGCATCTTCTTTTTTGTTGATTACTGCAAAACGCTCTCTTACCGCATCAATTTCAAAATTTAGATCTTCGGCAGTAATTTCTATCTGTTTTTCTTCAGCAGATATACCTTTATAATCTTTGAGATTGATTATAGGATATATTTCAAATGTTGCCTTGTATTTAAGATTTTCATCTTTAGAAAATTTATCGAATTCGATTTTAGGATATGAAATCGGATTATAATTTTTTTCTTTTACAGCTGCAAGATAGGTTTCACGTATAATATCATCACAGGCAATTTCATCAGCTTTAGCTGTGAATTTTTTCTTGATGATATCCATGGGAACTTTCCCTTTTCTGAAGCCGTCAATAGCTGCTTCTGAACGGATTTTTGCGAATGCTGATTCGTACTTGGATTGAATACTTTCCTTTTCAACTTCTATTTCAAGTTCGATGGATGCATTTTCAAGTTTTTTGTCTTTTAATATTTTCACGATATACCTCGAATACAATAATGAGCAAAAAAAATGCCGCAACAATTGTTGCGGCATGAGCGGGAAACGGGATTTGAACCCGCGACTTCAACCTTGGCAAGGTTGCACTCTACCGCTGAGTTATTCCCGCATATGTGCGAGTGGAGGGACTTGAACCCACACGCGTTTAAACACTAGATCCTAAGTCTAGCGCGTCTGCCAATTTCGCCACACTCGCAAGCTATGCAACTAAAACACACTTTATACTGATTTCTGTCAAGTTTTTTCAATAAAAATCAAAAAGTCTTAAAAGAAATAGTGGGTGAGCGACGGGGCTCGAACCCGCAACAACAGGATCCACAATCCTGGGCTCTACCATTGAACTACGCTCACCGTGTTAGACAATTAAAGATTCTGCACTTCTTCTGTCAATAAAAATCTTGCTAGAATTGATGTTGACACTTAATATGATTAAGAAATCTTTAATTATGTCTAAAATTATAATTCTTCCTGAAAACGTAAAAAATATGATAGCCGCGGGCGAAGTTGTAGCCGGGCCGTATTCCGTAATAAAAGAACTGGTTGAAAATTCCATAGATGCAGGCTGTTCCGAAATAGATATATCTGTATTTGAATCGGGTATGAAGAAAATAATTGTGCGGGACAACGGCTCCGGTATTGCGAAAGATGACCTTCCTCTTTCGATTAGAGAACATGCAACATCAAAAATACGAGATGTAAATGACATATATTCGATAACCTCCTACGGTTTTCGAGGCGAAGCTCTTGCGAGTATCGCTTCTATAGCAAAACTCTGCATAATGTCGAAAGAAAAAAATTCTGATAGCGGAGGAAAGCTTTCTGCAGAATTTGATTCGTTTGAATTTACGGATTATTACGGCGAAGACGGAACAACCGTTATTGTTGAGAATCTTTTTTACAACACCCCTGCCCGCAAAAAATTTTTAAAATCGCTGCAGTCGGAAAAAAAGCTCGTCAGAGAAACTATTTACTCTCTGGCTTTATCAAGGCATGAAATAACATTTAGATATTCTTTTGACGAAACTGCCACTTCGGTTATTTCAAAAACTAACGATGAAAAATCAAGAATATCTGATCTTTATGATTACTCACTGCTTCTTGAGGGTGAAATCTTCGATGTAGACGTGTCGGTAAAAGCCTTTATTTCAAAGCCGTCTGCATTCAAAAAAACACGTTCTGATCAGCATCTTTTCGTAAATAGACGTCCTATTGAATACAATTATCTTAATTATACTCTTAAACGCGCATACGAAGGATTTCTTTCAGACGGATATCCGCAGTGTTTTTTTTACGTTAAAATAAATCCTTCGCTAATTGATGTTAATATTCATCCGGCAAAAAAAGAAATTAAATTTTTTGATTCGAAGTATATCGATTCAATGATTTATTCAACTGCGAAGAAGATTCTAGGCAGCAGAATCTATTCTGCCGGAAACATTTTTGAAAAATCTGCAAGTGAATCAAGTGAATCATTCAAACAAAATGAAATTCCGATTGAAGAAAAAAATAAATCGGAATATCTCAACGAGTCTCTTTTTAATGCTAGTACTAGTATTAAAACATACACGGAATCAACTACTTCTGACATTTCATCAACTTACTATTTTGAAACTAATTATAGATCAATCGGAACCATTTTCGGAAAATATATAATTGCGGAAAAAGATAATTCTGTATTTTTTATTGATTTTCATGCCGCGCATGAACGCATGCTTTTTGACGCGATACTTGCAAAAAACGGAAATGTTGATTCATTTTCACTCATATTTTCTGAAAAGATTACACTTCCGAAAACTAAATTTGAAAAAGTTTCGGACAATCTTGAAGAATTTAAAAAAATCGGATTTGATATTGATACAATTTCTGATGATACTTTTGCCGTTTCTTCGGTTCCGTCTGTTTTGCAGGGAATGAATATTAATGCCTTTATTGATGATTTCGCTGAAAGCGCCGGAGAACGTTTTGAAAGCATCAGGGAAATGATCGCCGCTAAGGCTGCCTGTCACAGTGCTAAAAGAGCAAATGATAAAATGACAGATTCTGATATAAAAACTCTCATTGATTATGTTTTCAATTCGGGAGCAGAACTGCGTTGTCCTCATGGAAGACCATTTGTTTTCAATATAACAGATATTGAATTTGAAAAAATGTTCAGGAGATCAAAATGAAAAAAATACTTCTTGGGGTATCATCCTCAATTTCTATTTATAAATCATGCGAACTTGCAAGGAAGTACGTTAAAGACGGTTTCAGCGTTCATGTGATAATGACAAAAAATTCAACTGAAATGATACGGCCTCTGCTTTTTGAAACAATTACAGGCAATCCCGTTTATACTGATTCTTTTGTCCGTGATTACAAGCTAATGGGTCATATCAAATTAAAAGAAAATGCTTCCATTCTCGTAATAGCACCGGCTACGGCAAACATTATCGGTAAAATCGCTAACGGAATTGCCGACGATTTGCTTTCAACGACATTTCTTTCTGTGACATGTCCAGTTATGGCGGCGCCTGCAATGAATCCCGATATGTGGAAAAATTCTGCAGTGACGCACAATATTGAAATTCTAAAAAAACGCGGAGTTCATATCATAGAACCCGTTGAAGGCACGGTTGTATGCGGTGATGAAGGAACAGGAAAACTCGCGGATATAGAGCAGATATATAATGAAACTAAAAAACTTGTCTGACAAGAAAATTATAGTCAGTGCCGGCGGAACCATAGAGATGCTTGATCCGGTCAGATTTATGACAAACAGGTCATCCGGCAAGATGGGAGTCTCAATAGCGGATGCGGCTTATAAAGCTGGACTGAACACGCTTCTTATTGCCGGCAATGTTGACAAGAATCTTCTTAGCGGCAAGAAATACGAAATTATAAAAGTGTTATCGACTCGGGACATGCTTGATGCAGTTAAAAATCAGCTCTGTGATAATGCTCTATTAATAATGGCTGCAGCTCCGGCTGATTATTCTTTCAAGGAAATATCTTCTGTTAAAATTAAAAAAAAGTCGGATGAACTGAACATTACCCTTGTTAAGAATCCTGATATACTGATGGAATCGAGCAAAATAAAGCAAAATATGAATTTCAATAATCTTATTCTTGCCGGTTTCGCTGCGGAGACGAATGATCTTGAAAAGTACGCAATCGGTAAATTAAAAGAAAAGAATCTTGATCTTATATGTGCAAATGACGTTTCCACTTCGGAAAGCGGATTTGAATCTGATTACAATAAAATAACAATTTATTTTAAAAACGGATTGAAAAAAGAACTGAACATGGCTCTAAAAAAAGATATTGCTAAATTTATTCTAAAGAATATAGATACATATCTTGGTGAAATTGATGAAAAATAATATTTCTTGTGCAGATTCTGCTGGAAATCTGATAAAAAAAATCAGACATAACCAGATCAGTGAAACCGATGCTTTAAGTGAAATTGCAGAGATTGAAGATAATATAGCGGCTGAACTGAAAAATCTAAAAAAATCGGTTTCAGTTCAAACACTGCTTGGTCTGCATTCTTCGGAAAATTTCGCCTTTTTCTCAGGCATATACGATTTCGAAAAATCTGTTGTAATAGAATATTCCGGTGAAAAATCGCTGGCTGATAAAATCTCAACCTGTAATAGCATTAAAGCCGGCGGAAAGATCAGCGTTGAAGGAATAAATTCACCCCTTTATATAAGCAGAAAATATAATTCTTACTCGTTTTGTTCTCTTTCGTCATCAGATTATTTTGATGAAAAGGGTTTCAGCAAATTCGCAGAATATATATTTGATGTTTATAATTTCCAACAGAACAATAAATCCGATTTATCAGGAACCTTTTCGTCCATCCTGAAAGAATTTTCTTCATTTTCAAGCAATAAGAAAGGATTTTGTGAAATATTCAGAATTTCAAATCTCAAAAATACTTTTTCGCACACAGGTTTTCATAATATAATGAAAGTCAGTGCTCAGTTGAAAGAATACTTCAACAATAATGATGAAAAAAGCCGACTGTTTATTTTATCCCCCGACATCTATCTGGTGATTAGAAGCAATCCCGATAAATTGTTAGATAATCCTCATTTTGAACTTCAGAATATACCGCTGAAAATTGAAAAAAGAATTATTGAAATCAGGGGAAAAGAACAATATGCGGATGTTTTGAGTCATATTTCCGGTTAAGTTTTTACTGTTTAACCAGAAATTTGCGGCTCATCAAAACAAGAATAAACGTAGCTATCACGAAAAGAACTGAAAGAGAATTGATTACAGCCGGAAATCCGTGTTTCATCATACTGTAGATATATCCGGGAAGAGTTGCTGCTCCTGCGCCGGAAACAAAAAATGTTATAACAAAATCGTCAATGGAAAGAGTGAATGCCATAATTCCGCCTGCAAGAATTCCGGGAAAAACCAGCGGGATAACGACAAGACGCATTGCATTGAATCTGCCCGCACCTAAATCAAGAGCCGCTTCATAAAGAGATGAATCAAAATCCTGCAGTCTTGCCAGAACCACCATCGCAACGTAGCTGATACTGAAAGTTACATGAGCAAGAAATACCGTCATAAGCCCAAGTTGTATTTGTACGGCAACGAAGAATATAAGAAGACTCATCCCTATCAGAATATCCGGTACAACCAGAGGCGAGAAAAGAAGCATGCGGTGAATGGTTTGAAAGCGCGATTTATATTTTTCAAGAGCAAAAGCGGCGACTGAACCAAGTATCATTGATAAAACAGCTGATGAAAAAGCGATTAGAAGAGAATTCATAAATGCAGACCAGATATTCTTGTCCGCAAATAGTTTCGAATACCAGACAAGCGTAAAGCTTTTCCATTCTCCGCCGAACCGCGCGCTGTTAAATGAATTGATTGCGACAATCACTACAGGCAGATAAAAAAATACCATGACGAATAAGGTTATGAGTAATGCGAATTTCCCTCTTTTCATTTAACTTTACCCGTAAGAGCGGCTTTGCGCTGCCATAAGGCCGCGAAGAAAAGCGGAATAAATACTGCAAGCATCAAAAGCGCAGAAAGAGCTGAAGCATGAGGAAGATTGCGGTCAACAAAACTTCTTTGGGCTATTTTACTGCCGATCATTTCAACCGAAGCTCCGCCTACAAGCTCAGGAATAACGTAAGAGCCGAGAGAAGGAATCAAAACGACGATAAATGCAGCTACAATTCCGGAACTGATTCCGGGAATGAACACTTTTCTAAAAGCCTGAAAGCGGCTTGCACCAAGATCTCTAGCCGCTTCAATCAGTGAGAAATCGAATTTTTCAGCTGCGGCATAAATCGGAAGTATTGCAAAAGGAAGATGTGAATAAACAAGAACGATAAGTACCGTTTCAGGCCTGTATAATAGAATTGAATTTGGATCCGCAAGCGATAATGTAACAAGTATTTTTTTTATAAAACCGTCAGGATGAAGAAGGACTTTCCAAGCGATTATTCTAATCAGAAAATTTGTCCAGAAAGGAACAATTACAAGAACAAGGAATATTTCACGCATTCTCTTCCCTGTACGGGCTATATAATAACCAACAGGAAGAGCTAGAAGGATTGCAATAAATGTTGAAATAAGCGAAAGGTATATTGTTCTCCAGAAAATAGCAGGGTATATCGGATTAAAAAGTTCTTTAATAGTCGAAAGAGTCCATTCTTCCCCTATTCCGCCGTAAGGATCTGCTGCTTTGAAAGCGATTGCAAAAATTACTCCGATTGGAATAACGAATAAAATTACAAGCCAGATGAACGATGGAAACGAACTTAATAATTCATTTCTTTTTTTTGAATATGATGAAGGCTTCATACGGTTTCCTGATCAAGAATTTCATCATCAGGCAGAGTTAAAAGGGCTTCATCCTCTTCTTTATATTGTTCAAGCATATAACAGCTGTCAAGACTCCAGTAAATATAAACCTCATCGTTGAAAGATATTTCTTTTATATCGAGCATGAATGTATTATGAACTGCGATAACTGAAATTCTAAAACCGTTAACACTGATCCAGTATTTTGTATGAGAACCGAGATATATTATTTCTTCTACTTTTCCCTTTAGAACATTTATTTTTTCTTCTGAAGGTTTATTATGAGATATTCCGATTTTTTCAGGCCTTATGCTGAGATATACCTTTCCGCCGGGTTTTACCGCCTTATCATTATAAACGCGTATGTCCGGAAATGATTCAACAGAAAGAAGACAATAATCTCCGTCTATGCTTTTAACTTCACCGTCAAAGAAATTAGTATCACCGATGAATGCCGCGACAAAACTCGTTCTCGGCGCTTCATAAACTTCTACAGACGTTCCTTTCTGCTCAATACGGCCTTTGTTCATTACTGCAATCGTGTCGCTGATGCTCATAGCTTCACTTTGATCGTGAGTAACGTATAAAAATGTTATACCTACTTCATCATGCATCCAGTCGAGATCGACGAGCATTCTCTGGCGGAGTTTTAAGTCAAGTGCGGCAAGAGGTTCATCCAGAAGAAGGACATCTGGTTTATTGATCAGTGCACGTGCGATTGCGACTCTTTGTTTCTGTCCGCCCGAAAGTTTAGACGGTTTTTTTGATGCATGATCCGTCATCTGAATGAGGTCAAGATAACGTTCGACTTCATCGTTTATTTTTTCTTTGCTGAATCCCGAAACTTTTAGGCCAAAGGCAATATTATCTCTCACTGTCAGATGAGGAAAAAGTGCATAATTCTGAAATACAGTGTTTAATTTTCGTTTGTTTGGAGGAAGATTTGTAATATCCTGGCCGTCAAGTATAACTCTGCCTGAATCCGGTTCTTCAAAACCGGCGGCGATTCTAAGTAAGGTTGTTTTGCCGCAGCCGCTCGGACCGAGAAGCGAAAAGATTTCTCCTTTCTGAACGGCAATTGACAGATTATCAATTACCTTATTTGAGCCATAGCTCTTGGAAATATTCTCAAATATCAGAAAATCCATTCTCGCCTCTCAGGCAATGCTTAGTTTCTATCTATTTTTTTCAATAATATTTTTAAGCTCAATTATCTGTTTTCTCACTTCTGAAAGAGATGTTGAACCTAGTGAAAGCTTCCTTTCGGTAGAATTTTCAGGATTAATTATTTCAACGATATCTGACTCAAAACAGTCCGAGAATTTTTTAATTTCTTCAAGAGTAAGACTGAAAAAATCCTTTCCGTTAGTTTCGCAAAACTTAACGATACTGCCTGAAACTTCATGAGCTTCGCGGAAAGGAAGTCCTTTTCTAGCTAGATAGTCTGCAAGATCGGTGGCCGTCGAATAATTTGAAAAAACAGCCTGTTTCAGGCGTTCTTTGTTTACGGTCATTTCCTTAAGCATTTCAATCATCGCTTCGATTGAAAGCTTAATTGTGTCAATCGAATCAAACAGAGATTCCTTATCTTCCTGCAAATCGCGGTTATATGCAAGAGGAAGCCCTTTTAATACGGTAAATAGAGCAATCATATTGCCGTAAACTCTGCCGGTTTTTCCGCGTATCAATTCCGCGAGATCCGGATTTTTTTTCTGAGGCATAATTGATGAACCGGTAGTTACTTTGTCAGACAGACGGATGAATCTGAATTCTGAACTTGACCAGAGAATTAATTCTTCCGAAAAACGTGATAAATGCATAGCGCACACGGAACAGAAATAAAGTACATCAAGCATGTAATCCCTGTCTGCAACGCAATCCATCGAATTCATGTTAATGAACTTAAAATCAAGCAGTTTCTGAGTAATCGTTCTGTCTGTCGAGTAATTGACTCCGGCAAGTGCTCCTGCTCCAAGCGGTGAAGAATCTGTTATATCGAGAGCAAAAAGCAGTCTTTTTAAATCGCGGGATAACGCCCAAGCATGAGCCAGCATGTGATGAGAAAATCTCACAGGCTGTGCAACCTGAAGGTGGGTATATCCCGGCATGACAACTTCTGTATTATTTTCGGCAGTTTCAACAAGAATTGAAATAAGATTTATTAAAAGTGCTTTGATTTCTATTATTTCATCTTTTATATAAAGACGGGTATCTGTTGCGACTTGATCGTTTCTTGATCTGGCAGTATGAAGCCTTTTACCTGCGTCTCCGACGAGCTCGGTAAGACGTGATTCAATATTCATATGAACGTCTTCCAGAGAACGTTTAAACTCAAATTTTCCTGCATCAATTTCATCTTCTATAAGAGAAAGCCCTTTTTTTATCTGTTCAAAATCTTCGTTAGAAATAATTCCGCACTTATTAAGCATCTCTGCATGTGCCTTAGATCCGCGGATATCCTGCTTGTATAATCGCTTGTCGTAATGGACAGATACTGATATTCTTTCGGTAATATCCGATGGTTTATCGTCAAAACGGCCGCCCCAGAGTTTCTTCATACAACCTCAAACAAATTAATCATTGCTAATGATTCAGATCTAATTTTTTAAATGAATTTCAGACTGACTCTGATAGTAAAAGAAATTAAAGACAATATTGTCAAGATTAAATGTTTAATAATACATGATTAGAATGTCGAATATAAGCTTATGACGGAAGTAATTATAATAGCATCTCTTATTTTAGTGACCGCAGTCGTGTATATTCTTTTTAGCGGAACCAAAACGAATGAACAGAAAATAAAATCTGATGAAATAAAAGAAGAATATTCCAAACTGCCTTGTATAATATGCGGTTCAAGACTGAAACGCGGAGAACGTTTAAAAAGCGAAAAGTACACTGTTGATGATAAAACAACCGTTCATATTTTCGGATGTCCTTTCTGTCTTGATTCAGACAGCAGCAAACGGAAATGTCCTGTATGCAAAAAGAGTCTTAACAGCAAAGAATTTCTAATTGGAGATATGTGGAAAAAGGACAATGGCAAAAACAGACTTCATGTAAAAGGATGCGTTAAGTGCATATCTCAATAAAATTTAAAGAGGAGTTTTAATCCATCCTTCTGTATCATATATCATGGTATATGAATATCCCAAAGATTTCAGTTTATCGGCGGCAAAATCATAATATGCTGCTAGATCTTTTTTTCTATGACAGTCTGAATTTATTACAACAGATATATTGTTTTTAAGAAGAAATTTTAGTATATAATCCGATGGGAAAAGATCCTTGGATTTTTTTCTGCTTAGTGCTCCGGTGTTAACTTCGACGATTTTAGGGTTATCTGCAAGAGCTTCAAGAGCATCATTTAAATAAGTATTATACCATGAAGAATTTTCATCAAATATCTGAAAATCAACATTTACTTTTTTTATCAAATCAAAATGGGCTATTACATCACAAGACGTATATCTGATTAAATAAATCAAACGTTCGTAATACTGCTGAACTGCACTTTCTATACTTTTACCTGTATTTGATAAAGAATCGGTAAAACGGGAGCTGTTTCCGGTAATTGTAATATAATCTTTTGCGCCTGGCTCGCCGAGAAGATGAACCGCCCCTATCAGATAATCATATTTATGGTCTGATATTATTTTCTTTGAATAGTTCCATGTTGAAGGAATATAATCTACTTCAAGTCCCGTAAATATTTTCATAGTATTGAATGTTTTTTTTGCATCTTCAATTTCTTTGATATAAGAATCTATTCGTTCTTCTTTCATAGTCCAGCGGGCATCAAATGGAAGAGGCGCATGAGAAGAAAATCCAAGATGAGTGAAACCTGAAGAAAAGGCAAATTCGGCCATATCGTAAACAGAATCATGTCCATCGCAAAAAAGAGTGTGAGTATGGAAATTAGCAAGCATCTTTGAAAATGTCTTCTGCAGAAATCATATAATAATTGGATTCCTTTGTTTCTATATTAGTATTCTTAATAAAAAAAGATTCTTTTCGGCCGCTGTAAAAAGCCGAAATATTCTGCTGGTAGCCTGTAAGAAAAAGTTCGACTGAATAATCAAAAAGACTCAGACTTTCTAGGCTTGTAATTATATTATTTTTTGCAATTTTCGAACTGAGACTGTTTTCTTTATATCCAGCGCCGAAAACTCCTAGGCATGCGGTTTTTACACACTTTTTATCATTAACGAGAATATCCCTTATTTCTGATATATGTTCAAGAGATACGTCCGAATCATTTTCGCGGCATTTGAAAAGATGGTTCAGACCCAGCCATACCTGTTTGTTTGAATCAATTCCGGCTAGCATGACGGAAACACAAGTTGCAAGATCAACAACAAGTGCAGCATCAGAGGATTCAACTGCAGTTTCTTTCCATTTAACATAGCATTTTCTTTTTTGGGAAAATTCGTCATGGAAAACATCACAAAGAGTATTATTTGCCTGAATCATAATATTCCAGAAGCTTTGATGATGAAATTGAAATTTCCTTGTTTGCTGATTTCTTGAGTCTGGAAAGCAGTTCCAGAGCTTTCTGATTTTCATTGCGCTCGTAATAAATGCGGGCAAGTTCAAATTCTGCTTTTGATCTTTCATAATCGTCTTCAGGAAAGACCGACTGCATTTCAGTAAATACAGCCATCGCTCCAGTTATATTTTTATAGAAATGAAGAAGGATCATGCCTTTAATAAAATATGCAGAAGCATCCGGATTGACTTTTAAGTCAATCCGCGAGATGAAGTTAAATGCATTTCTGAAATCATTCTTTTCGTAATTAAGCTTTGCTAGAAAAAGATTCATTTCATTGCGGGCTTCAGGTTTTAAATTAATTAATGCACGCGAAAAAATATCAAGATCATTTAAATTTCCGGAAAGAAAAGAAAATTCTGCAGAACGCTGAAATACAGAAACAGCAATTTCTTTGTTTTCATTTTTTGTTCTTTTTGTAGAATATAATTTTGCTATTTTAACTGCATCATTAGGTAATTCTTTTAGAAACAGAGTTTCTGCCAGAAAAAGATCTTTTTCTTCAGATAGTTTCGGATCTTTTATCTGAAGCAGTCTGCTCTCGGCAACATTGAAAAAACCGCTTCTCATATCATATTTTGAAAGTTCAATTCTCGCATAATCAGAAAAAGAATTCTCAGAATAATCTGAAATCAGTTTTAGAAAAAATTCTTTTGCAAGAGCATCGTTTTTATAGCTTTGATAAAAAAGTGCAATACGGTATAGTGATTCAGCATGCTTCAATGGTGTTCCTAGAAAATTATTAGAAAGTCTTACCGCCGCATTGATATCTTTATTCATAAGCGCAAGTTCAAAAATCAACTGAAAGTCCGTGATATTTGAAAGTTTATCTGAAATTACGGACATGGAAGAATATGCCCTTTCATAATTTCTAATATTATAATAAGAAAGCGCAAGTATTCGAACAATTTCTGTTGTTTTTTTCTCATCATATCTTTTGAGTTTTTGAAGAGAAATAAAGTCTATCGTTTCCTGATATTTTTTTTGATTATAAAGAGATAAAACCTTTCCGACATATACATCTATATCGTAATCATTTCCCATTTCATCAAGAAAAAGAGTATATTCAGTTTCAGCCCGCCTGAAATTTGACGTCTTGAAAAAATCATCGGCCCTTGATTTCACTATTTGAGCGAAACTCTCGCTTCCCTTGTAATTTTTTAAAACATAATCGCTATACGCGGCACTCCTTCTGGAGACAGATGGAAAACGAAATATATATTGGGTTAAAAGTCTTTCGAAACCTGCAGGTACAGATTTTTCGGATATTATTTTATCAAGAATGTCGCCTGACTTAACGGGATCATTCATAAAAAGATATATTCTGAAAAGATAGTTTCTGGCTTCGGAAAGATATTTCGGATCAGCAATCGAAACGTATTCACGGAGAAAATTTTCAGATTTGGAGTAATCGCTTTCTTCGAACCTTTCAATTCCCTTATAAAAAAGTATTTCCTTTTTATAAGGAGAAAATTGATTAAACTCGGTAATCTTCGAGTTGTATAGATCAAATTCGGATTTATTTTTTTTCCAGAAATATACAACAGACAGCATAAAGAAAATTCTATCGGCGTCGTTATCATATTTATATTTCTCTGCCATTGAAAGAAAGAGATTTTCCGCCTTGTCGTATTTCTTTGAAAAAATATATGCCTCACCTAGAAAAAAGCTGATCTCTTTTTCCTCTGATGCTTTGCTTTTTGCTATAAATTCAAGAAAAGGAAGTGCGTCTTCATGTCTTCCCCTTTCAATATAATATTTTGAAAGAAAAACTGCAGTCTTTACGCGGAGATTATTATTTTTAGTCTTATTGAAAACGGAATAAACAGATTCAAGAGCATAACGGGGATCGCGGTTGATTGAAAGAACACCGTTTAAATAAACTGCATCATCATGCATTTCGGCGGATGGTCCGAATGAAAAATACTTATTAAGCGATTTAAGTGCTTCATCTGTCTGTGACAAGCCGGCATATGCTTTTGCAGAATAGTAATATGATCTGTTAAAAGGCTGTTTGGATAAGAGATCTTCCGGAATTCGCGCGAAATTTTTTAAAGCTATGGAAGGCTTACCTATTTCTGTATTGATTATTCCGAGTGAAAGAGCTATTTCTGACTGAAAAGAGATATCACCTGCGGATGACTGGGTTGATATAGTATCAAGATATTCAAGTGCTTCTGCATACTGACCATTTTGATACAGAGCTTCCGCTATTTTCAGCTTAATCCTGTCACCTTTTTCTTTTGGAAGCGACGGAAGAATATTTTTCCATTCGATAAGAGCTTCGTCAAAACGGCCGCTGTTATAATAAATAGTTCCTATTCTTTCTGAGGCAAGAGAACGCATTCCTGCATCTGCCTTCTGGCCTATTGAAATGAAACGTTTATATTCTTCAATAGCTTTAATAAAATCTTTTTTTAGATAATAGCTTTCTGCAATATAAAAACGGCTTTCGGATATAAGTTCCTGATTACGGCTTAACAGCTGAAAACGGTTAAATTCAAAAATTGCCTCATCATATTTACCCTGTCGGTAAAGACATGCCGCAAGATAAAAATTGCCGCGTTCCTGATATGAGTCTTTTCTTTCTACAACTTTGCGGAAAAGAAGCTCGGCAGAGCCGAAATTTCCGCTTTTGTACGCCTCAAGCCCCTGCTGAAAATAAACATCACTTGTTTGAGCGTTCAGCACAGATGAGGCGGCAAATAAGCAAAATAATGCTGCAATAAGCCGGATTTTACATTTTTTCAGGAGCATTAACACCAACCAGAGATAATCCGTTTCTGATCACAATCCTTACACAATCGCATACAGTAAGCAATGAATTTCTTTTTGCCTCATCATCGATAAGAACCCTGTTTTCTGCATAAAATCTATGAAACAGCTGAGCCAGTCTCAAAAGAAAAACACCTATTCTATGCGGTTCTAGTGAAGCCGCGGCATCCTTTATTTCTTCAGGATACTTGGAAAGCGCTTTCAAAAGAGCAACTGTTTCAGGTGAATCAAAAACAGTATTATCAGAAACACCTTTAATATAAGGAAAGTTTCTCGATTCGGCTTCTCTAAAAATCGAACAAATTCTGGCATGAGCGTACTGAAGATAAAAAACAGGATTCTCGGATGATTCTTTTTTTGCAAGGACAAGGTCAAAATCCAGATGGCTGTCCATTGAACGCATTACGAAGAAATAACGAGCAACATCTGTACCGATTTCTTCAATCAAATCAGCCATCGTTGAGAACTGGCCAAGACGTTTTGACATCTTTACTAATTCACCATTGGCGATAAGGTTTACCTGCTGAGCGATAAGAACCTTAAAAGCTGATTCCTGATATCCAAGAGCCCTGACAGCGCCTGATAGACGCGCTATATATCCGTGATGATCAGGGCCCCAAATGTCGATGACTTTAGAATAGCCTCTTTTAAACTTATTTCTGTGATATGCGATATCGGCAAGAAGATATGTCGGTCTGCCGTCTTCCCTCATTACAACGCGGTCTTTATCATCGCCGAAGTTGGTTGATTTAAAGAAAGTTTTGCCTTCTTCTTCATAAAGAACACCATGATCCTTCAAATCGGAGAAGGTATTTTCTACAGAACCGTCTTCATGAAGAGTTCTTTCACTGAACCACTGTTTATAATTGACCTTAAAGCGGCTCATGACCTCTTTCTGTCCGGAAACATTGTATTCGATAGCTTTTTTTGCAAAAAAATCGACAAGTTCTGCATGGTCAGAAATAGAATCAGCCTCAGACTTGAATTTATCATTTATAAAAGATGCGATGTCTTTTATGTAATCTCCCCTGTATCCTTCTTCAGGAAACTCGTTATCTATTCCGTTTAATGTACGGTATCGCGACAGGACGGATTCACCGAGAAGTCTTACCTGATTTCCGTAATCATTGATGTAAAATTCGCGGTCAACAATATCACCAGCTGCAGTAATAAGATTTGCGAGAGTATCACCTACCGCCGCCGCACGAGCAGAAACGATATTCAATGGACCGGTCGGATTAGCAGAAACAAACTCTATATTAACTCGTTCCGGATTATTCTTTTTGATTATACCGAAAGAATCAGAAAGAGAAATTATTTCAGCGGCAACTTCATTAAGAACTTTTTTAGAAATATACAGATTAAGAAAACCCGGTCTTACAACATCGACTTTTTCGAAAAATTCATTTTTTGAAACATATTCTGAAATAACTGAAGCTATTTCCATTGGGTTTTTTTTAAGCTGTTTTGCCGATTCGAGCGCAAAAGGCGTTGAATAATCACCGAATTTTTCATCTTTGGGGTATTCGACTTTTATATTAGTAACGGGCGGAATATCGATGCGTTTATCATCAATAGCCTTATTTATTGATTCAACTATAATAGACTCTATTTTTTCTTTAATAATTAGCAATGTCTTCTCCTGTTTATTTACCAAAAAACTGATTTTAGAAGTTATTTATAGCCGGTTTTATGAAACAATTCAGCAAACCTTACATTGTTAGAAACTAAAGCCTGTAAATGTTTCTAAAAATGACTGAAAACTCAAAAATTCTATACTCATAGAAATTTGAATTTTACATGATTTTGTCAATAAAAATTAGGTTTGATTTGAGAATAGAGAATACATTAAACTACAGGATTGGATGAAGTGAGTCAATAATTTCTACACAGTTTTGATCATTTTTCTGTTTGAATAAATCTTAAAAATAAAACGTAATAGAAACAACATGATAAATAGAAGAAAATATCCAGGCGTAAGATAATCTACAAATATTCCCAAAATATAATATTGATATGTTTCATTATAATAAGCAGTAAAACTCCAAAAGAAAAATAAATTCATTACTATTACATTTATAACAGATAAAACATAAATAGTAATAAATGTTTTTTTATAAATGACCATATATTTTTTCATTATAATAGTTAAAATATTAATTAAAATAATCACCGAAGAAGATGCTAATAAAAATTTACTTAAATATGCATGAGTTGTCAGTAATCCCAAAAAAAGAAATAGGGTATTATAAATGATAGTTATTATAAATAACGTTAAACTAATCATATTTTGTAACCGATTCATAATACTTCACCTTTTCATTTTTAGTTATTTCATAAGTCCGGTTATTTTTTTCAATTACTATATTTATTTTTACATTTTTGCCGTCTAGTTTTTTTTCAAAGTCTGCAAAAACAAAATATATAAGTCGGGATTTGTTAATAAATAATTGCCTGGAATCAGTTATTTCAATTTCTAACAATTCATCTTTTTCCATAACATACATTTTAAATTTATCTTCTATACCAAGATCTATATCAATTTTTTTTATCAAAGTATCAGTTTCTGATTCAGTTCGAAATACAATCAAATATTTCCCAATAATTTCGTCATTTCCATGCCTATGCCCGCATGTATTATAGAAAAAAGGCCATGTTAAGTAATAATTCTCTCCTTCAAATAATATTTCTTCTCCATAATAAGTCGGAAAAGCGTTTGTCAATTCACGCTCGGATTCATCGAAATTTATAGAATCCGGTGCATAAAAATCAGCTCTTACAGAAATAAAGTAATCATAAGTCATAACATACAAAAAAGGAATGTTAAATAAAAGAAACAAAATAGATAATGATAGAAAAATCCGAACAAATACCTTCATAATAATTTTCTCCATTTTGCCAGCAGTATAATAATTTTCGAGATTTATGCTGCAACACATCTTCAACGCTTAAACATGATAAGAAATAGAAATAATGCAACTCATAAATAACTGCCACTATATTTTCATTACTTGAATAATAATTTGAGTTATTCATTGCAATTGCAAAGAAAAATCATTCTTTCATAGAAACATTCTGATCAATTATGAACTCAAGTAAAGTTATTCTGCATCAATCAAAAACGACATTTTTTGAATTGAACCTTCTTGACGATTTTCTTGAATTTTTGATTGAAGCTATTATTTCATCTGCATTTCTATTGTCATCCCATGAATCCGAAAGCGAAATAAATTCACGCGTAGGATTACTAGAAAAAAACATGCGGATTTGAGAGATATTTTTCAATTATAGAAATGACTTCCTGACTGATTGACCTGTTTTCACTTTTCGCCATAGATTTCAGCGAAGAATATAGCCCGTCATCAAAGTCTCTAACTTGTAAAATTGCCATAAATCTGACTCCTAATATATAAGTAGAATAATACTTAATGAAAAGTCAATCATTGTTAATGAATAAGAATAAGCAGTAATTATTCCCTTTATCCTAATATCTTATGTGAACATTAATTCTTTGACAAGAATAACATTAAAAGAATATATTTAACAGAAATATTTTCTTTTAATGTTATCGTGATTAATTCATTATTAAATAAATGCTACTGAGGATAATATGAGATATTTTTTTCTTTTCTTATTGTTTTTGATTTTAAGTCCTATTCTATCTAAAGATCCTGTTGTCCACTCTTCTAATGGTACTTATACTTTTAAGCTGACGGATGAGCAATTGCAACAAGTATCAACGACAAGAAAATTGACATTAAATGAAGATCAAAAGATATATTTTAAGACAAATAAAAATATTATAGTATCAGTTTTTTCTTCAAGATATATTGCTCCTGAAGGTATCCCTTATGGTAAATGGATTAAAATGAAAGAAGTTTCTATTGAATCATTTAGAATGAATATTCTTCTTAGACCTTTTCAGGATAACCTTTTTCCCGAAGATAACTTGGAATATTTTGATGTCAAAATGATTTTTGACATCAAAGCCAATATTATAATTGATAATAGCATTTGCGGAACAGATACTGTTATCTCTTTACTTGACAATTCTTTAAAAAAATATAAACCAGCAAATATCTCAATTTATCTTTCTATTCCTCCACATATTTCTGATTCCATTGATGAAGTTATTATGAATAAAGTAAATATAATTAAGAATTATGCGAGCGAAAATAATATATATCTGCAAGATGATTTTTAAAGAGTTGATCGTGTGCTTGCAAAAATTATTAATGAATAGAAAAAAATGCAAAACATCTGCCGAAGGCAGATACCAAATAAGCGCAGACTATATCGTGTTCGCGTTGTTTGCGTCATCCTGAAGATCAGGAAATGGCTGGTCGTGTGCTCACGATGAGCACGCTTTAATCGCTTCAATTTCGTCATTCATGACGATGAGAAGCGATTCTTTGTCGGACTTCGTGTCCGACTGGAGGCGGCAACACGATGTTGAAAGCCGCCGAGGATGAAGCCCTTACCCTTTTAATATTTATGCATGATCCATGCATAAAAAAAGATTCATAAGGCGAAGCCTTGTGTGATATCCCGACACTAGGATAAGATTTTATTTTAACTTCACACATATACAACTGCCTTCAAGAATGTTTGAACTGAAATAAAGATTATCAGATTTATAAAATGAAAGAGGATTACCTTCGTAAGTGTTCAATCCTACACTGCTGAGCTCAATTTTATCATTTTCAGAAAATATTCCGGTATTGTAGAAATCTTCATCAGATTTCTCGGGTATCGCTCCGTAATATATATCGGCTTCAACTAGATCCTGAAAAAAATGACTTCCAAAAGAAAGTTCGGGATTATATCCCGCCTCCGAGCACGCTAATTCGAAGATCATGCTCATATTGCTGATCTCGGCAAAACTTACCGGAACACCGAGTTCGGGCGAAGAAGTCCCTATTCTTCCCGGTGCAAGCAGCATAACACTTTTATTCTGTTCACGGTACAGGCTGTTTAAATAACCGATCATCCTCGCGACGCCGGGCTTATCCTTATACGGAAGATTATAATAACTCAATGGATCAACGATTATAACAGCATCAAGTCTGCATTTAAACTGAGGTCCCATTGTATTGCGGTGAAGTGATATAAATATTTTATCTTTATCTGAATGTTTTAGAGCATTCTCATCAATTTTAAATCCTTCAACCGGTTTTTTGCTTCCTGCAGTCTGAAGCGGTCTGCACTGCAAAAGATTTATCAGATAATCTCCGCCTGGCGCCTTATTAACTGTAAATTCGATATCAACTGGATTTTTATATTCGCTTTGAAGAGATTGAAGAATGAGTTTGAGATCCTGAAGAAGCAGACGGTCTTCTATAAGCCCGGAACAGCTTCCAATAAAAACTGGCCTATAAGAATTCATGTCGGTTAACCGGCGCTCGGTTTCGTAATCATGTTCAACTATAAAAGAATGTATCCATAACGGAAGCTGAGGAAGAATAGAATCAAGCGGCATGGTAACGATGTCTCTCTTTTCAAGATCAAGGCAGTCAATAGAATGCTGGCTGTATCGAGCTCTGTCCTTTCCACCCGAAGGATCGCTATCGGGATTTGAAAGACTTACAATGCGCGGATAATCACTGCCCGTTCTGTCAACTGCCCGCGTGCCGAGACCAGCAACAAGACGAAGCATCCCGGCTGATGGATCAATTGAAGCATCCCAACGCCATGCATTATAAGAATATCCGACACCTGCAGCAAGCGGCATAAAGAACTTATCAAAAAGAGATCCTGAAACGCGCTGAACAAGTATCGCCATCTGTTCATCAAGATTGTCGAGTCCGCGTTGTTTGCGGTATGCCAATGCGGATGCGTCCATAGTACTCGCATAGACAATCCGTACAGCCTGAAGAAAAGCTTCGAGGCGTTCTTCAGGTGAACCTGTATTAGTACAGAAAACAGATTCGTATTTTCCTGCAAAGGCATGTCCGAAACTGTCTTCAAGAAGACTGCTCGAGCGGACTATTACAGGATGCTGACCAAAATATTCTAGAAGGCGTATAAACTGTTCCTTTATATGTTTGGGGAAAATTCCTTTAAGAAGAGCCTCTTTGAGTTTTTCAGCCTCGCTGAAATATCCTTCTTCCGTCCGCTGAACGATGCGGCTTTTCCATAATTGATTGTGAACCAAATATGTATAAAAAACATCCGAACCGACATAGGCTGAATCATGAGGCTCAATATGCCCGGCTGTTTCAGGAATCGTCCTTCCGACGATTTTACGTGATACAATCATTCCTGCCGACTTTCCGCCGATTTTTCCGGAACCGATCATTCTGTCTTTTATCTCAAGAAGATCATCAAGAGAACAATTTCGAGTTGTGAGATCAAGTATGCGTTCTTCTGTACCGACCATGCGTTCAGCAATCGTCCGTATCAGTGATTCAAAAACTGCAGATCCTTGCAGTTCAGCTTCTTCTGGATTCTCTTTTGCTCTTTCGCGAGCGGCTATAAAGAAGCGTTCCCAACTGTCAAGACTCTGCTCTTCAGGATTACCCGATTCTATACCTGCGATTCTGTAAAAACGGCTGACGGAAACTCCGTCTGTTAACGGTTCTATTGAATCCGGGTCATTAACGCAAAGCCTGTGCGGAAAAAACATAACAGAAGAATAGCGTTTCCATACCTTTATAGGATGAATATAAAGACAATTATCATCAGGAAGAACATCTATCAAAAGTTGTGTAGTATCGCGGATACGGGCGATTGTGTCAAAGCTGTGCCTGCCGCGAAGAATGCAGAACCAGGCTACTGTATCAAGCTCAAAAAGATATGGGCATGTAACGACAAAAAAATTCCCCATCATTAAGTCGGCTGCCCATGCAGTCTGAAGTTCTGAAAGAGAATCAAAAATATAAAGAGCTTCACAGCCAGAATTAGCAATGATGCGGTGGAGAGCCACTGTAAATGCTTCAAATCCCGCTGAGGGATCGAGCCGGTGAACTATTACGCCGTTTTCATCTTCAATGACAGGTTCATGAGGCGCGAAACGTATATAAATCAGTTTGCGTTTTTCTTCTACGGCTTTGCGGGCAAAGCGGCGAGCGAGAGCTCTGTATTCGGCTACAGATGTTACCTGCCAGACTACATTATCTCCGAGGCGTATCCAATCCAGTGTTTTATCGAGACCATTGAAACCCGATGAAATTTTATCAAAAGCCGCCATAGAAAATCCTCCGCATACAGTGAAGAAGACTATGACAGTTCAATTGCAGTATGTAAAGAGAAAATAAAAAGAAAACTTGAGGATGAGATTATTTGTCATGAGTAAAATTCCTTCTTTCCCCTCTCTCCTTTATTAAAGGAGAGAGGCTGGGAGAGAGGATTTTCATACTATTCGTCGATAAAGATTGATTCTGCTTCTATAAGTTTTTCGTACTCTTCAAGGCGTGCGCCTTTCAGACAAAGTTCAATAATCTTTTTGCCGAGCGGAAGAAGATCCGGACTGTCTTTGTAGAGTGAAAGCTCTTTTGCGAAGAAATCAGTAAGCTGTTTTGCTCCTGCATCATATGTTTCAAGACCGATTTCCGGCTGGTTTTCAACTTTTAGAAGAGATTTTTTTATCTCCTGATTTTCAATCATCAGCCTGTTCAAAGAATAACCGAGAAGCGGACATCTTGATTCGCTGAGCTCTTCTCTCATGAATTTCACTCCGCCGCGGCGCGCAAGATATTCCCTCATAATCCACTGCGGATTAAAGCTTACTTTCCATGAACCGACGTGCTGATTAGGGCATAGCACATAGCTGACCTTTGTGCATGAAACTATCTGTTCAAGAAGAAGATTTGCCTGCTTAACGCGTTTGCCGGTAGCAAACGGCCAGTACGAACCGACTCCTTCGGAGCTCATGCCTTCAGAATCCATGATGCTTGGATTAGCGAATCCTCTCGGAGAAACAAGTCTCCAGAGCCACGCAAGAGCCGGCGGAAGAATGTGAAACAAGCCCATGATTCCATAGCTCGGATTTTCTTTTGTGTTAGGCGGATTGCGCACACCGAAACTTCTGACATGAACCGATACCGGCTTGTTTATTACATTAGGTACATTTCTTCTTGGAACGATGAATCTCGGATTTGGGCATGGTTTGCCCGGAGCATCCTCGGTATGTTCCCAGAGAAGCGCCGTGCTGTTTGGAGACGCATCGATATTAAGGAAAAGAAGAGGCTCCTGAGGATGAATTGAAAGCGACTCAATATCAGGGTCAGTTCCGTAATTTTTGATGTGATCTACACGGATAAACCAGCCTGCTTCACCGTCGTAAACTCCAAGCTGTCCTTCTGTTTTCTGAAGCGAAGGATGACAAACTGCCATATCATCAGCAACTGGTCTGAGATCACAGCCGCGCGGAAGCGTAAGATACATGGAATCGCCTGATACTACGTTCTTTCCGAGAAGAATACGTCCGTCATGTCCCCTGTGAATATGCTCGTGCATTTCGCTCTTTCCGCCGCCGCTGGCTCCTTCATGCATGAAGTTGATCTTGTTGCCGTAAGGAGTTACAACCTGAACCACTGAAGCGTGAGCGGTAATCCACCCTTCTTTTTCGCCGAAATCAATCAGCGCTGAATAAACACCTTTCTTCGCGCTCGGCCCCGGATAGAGATTGTAGCTGTAAATTTCATGCAGATTTTCAGATCTTTCGTGAACGACAATCTGTTTGCCTTCGAAATAGAGATGTCTGAAAGGAGGAGCCGTAAAAAGAATGCATTTAGGCTCAGTCCCATCAGGCACTGAAGAAGTTTCAACTATCCCCTGAAGAATTCCGAGCCCCAGACAGAAAAAGCCCGCGTTAGCCGGAGCGATCGCGATACCGTAAATATCAATATCAATCTGACCCGCTTTGAAAAGAAATACAGCGAGCTCCTGTTCTTTCATCCATTCATAAGTTTCTTTTTTGAGACCGTCAAAGCTTTTGCCGAATTTTTTTTCATAAGTCATCTTGTCTGTCGGAAGAGAATCGCCGATAAGCATGCTGTTCGGATCGCGTCTTCTCATATAAGGCTCGATGTAGTTTACAGCAATACCGTTCTTGACGCGGCTGACAACGGCTTCGGCAACTTCGCCCTTGCCTGGAATATTATATGACACAGTCTGTGTGCCGTTTTTTTCATCTTTAAGTGAAAGTTTGCTTAGATCGTTAAGATTATCCGCAATAATTACCTTCTTGCATCCCTTCAGAAGATCAGCCGCATGTGCGGGGAGTTTGATTTTCTGAAGAAGCTCATTGAGTTCCATTTTTTTCTCCTGAATAATAGATTAACTGACTTGCAGTTTGTGACCATACGTAATTATAGCTCATTTCTGGCAATACATTTAATTTCTGGACGGAGTCTTAAATGAAAATTTTTAATTGATGAAACAAATCAATCATTTCATAAAATTTCTGTCGTATTTTAATTATCAATTTCTATTTATTTATCTACTAAATATTTTAATAATTATTGTTTCCGAGTGTCGGAGTACAACATAAGGCTTCGCCTTATGAATTCTTTTTCTGCATGGTCTCATGCAAAAGATCAAAGGGGCGAAAGTCTCAGTCGCCGACTCTCGCCCCTTTGCAACCCCCTCACGCTCTTGTCGCGCAGAACTCGCCGAACCGCTTTCAGCGGATTCGGCTCAGACAGAACCCTGCGCTCCGATCAGAGATAAATTTGCCTTCGGCAAATTCTGTTTTTGTTTCTCCCATTCGTCTCTTTCTGAAGTGCTTAGCGCACTTTTACGTGTAATTATTTCTTCCTCAAGATATCTCAACTTGCAATCAACTCAACTCTATTCATTTATTTCAAAAGTATACTTTACCTAGAAATAAATGAACAACAGATTTACAATATTTTATCACTTAATAATTCTGAATATTTTCAGAAAACAATCTTTACCTTTAATTGTTAACCAGCTGATAATTCTATTCGAATTTTTCAAGTATTCACTTTGCTCTTGATCCCATTGTTTAGCGCCAACATACTCGGAATTGCCGATATAACGGCCGATCCAAATGAATAGGGAGATGTTGAAAATTATTATAAGCACTGATATTAGTTTTGCGGATTTTTTAAATGATATCTTTTTCAAAATGAAAACTGCTGTTATCAGCAATAATGAAACTGATACGGAATAAAACAGAGTCCAGAAAATTTTATAATCATACCATCCGATCTTTGACCATCCGCCGATTCTTGAAAATGATTCACCTGATGTATGCGGATAAAACAGAGGAATACCTTTCCACACGCCCGGAGGCTGAGGCAGATCGGCGATTAAATGAGATAAACCCGATGAAAATATCAGTGAAAATATGAACAAAACAAATAAATGAAGATTTGATATTTCTCTTTTATGAAACAAATTTTTTAAAAATACTAAAACAACTGCGAGAAATGATATCACAGCCGACAATGCAAACACAAATAAAACTGAATGAGTTATTCCCCTATGCCCGGTATAAACATCAGTTGAAATATAATTTCCGAAAAAAGAATCGGCATCCGGAATAATTTCGAATATTCCGGACATGAAAATTATAAATAAATACGGCAGATATTTTTTCTTAAAAAAAGTCTGTAGGGAATAAAAAATATTTCCAATAGAAAAACCGATAAATAAATGTTCGGGAGGAGAGTGTAAAAAGATTTGTGTAAATAGCCATAAAAATATTCAATAAAATGAGGAAGTTTATGGCAATGAACAATGAAGAAATTATCAAAGAATTGCTCAAGGATGTTGATTTTAAAAAACTCACACCGGAGCAGATTACTGGACAAAACGGTTTGATCCAACAACTGACAAAGAAGATCGTTGAGACAGCAATGAATGCAGAGATGACGGATCATCTCGGATATGAAAAAAATTCAGTTTCAACCGGAAATTACCGGAACGGAAAAAGCTCTAAAAAAGTCATTACAAGCAACGGGGAAATTGAAATAGAAATTCCCCGTGACCGTAACGGAGAATTTAATCCACAAATAATAAAAAAGCATCAGAAACGGTTTGATATGTTTGATGACAAAATCATTTCGATGTACGCACGTGGAATGACAACCAGAGATATTCAAGGGCATCTTGAAGAAATCTACGGTGTTGAAGTTTCACCAGATCTTATCAGTAACGTAACTAACGAAATAATGAAAGAAGTAATTGAGTGGCAATCTCGTCCGCTTGATCCTGTTTATCCGATTGTATATCTGGATGCAATAGTTATAAAGGGGCGCACGGACGGTAAAGTCGCAAACAAATCGGTTTAAACCGCAATAGGCATCAATTTACAAGGGAAAAAGGAAGTTTTGGGGCTTTGGATCTCTGAAAACGAAGGAGCAAAATTCTGGCTTCAAGTTGTTACAGAAATCAAAAATCGCGGTGTCGAAGATATTTTTATCGCCTGCATGGATGGTCTCAAAGGTTTCCCGGATGCTGTAAATGCCATTTTTCCTCAGACACGAATTCAGTTGTGCATTGTTCACATGATACGGAACTCAACGAAATATGTGTCATGGAAAGAGCAAAAAACAATCTGTTTTGATCTTAAAAAAATATATACTGCGCCATCTGAAAAATCCGGGCTGGATGCGCTTGATGAATTTGCTGAAAAGTGGGATCATAAGTATCCGATGATTTCAAAATCATGGAAATCCAACTGGGAAAATCTGAATGAATTTTTTGCTTATCCCATGGATATTCGAAAAGCGATTTATACGACTAATGCGATTGAGTCTCTGAATTCAAGTTTGAGAAAAGTTACCCAGAAAAGATCTGCTTTCCCGACAGACGAAGCAATCTTTAAAGTTTTGTATTTAGCATTGACGAAGGTTGAGAAAAAATGGACGATGCCGATACGAGATTGGGGAGCTGCAATGAATCAGTTTGCGGTATATTTTGGAGAGAGAGTTCCGTTGTGATTAATGGCTGTTTACACAAAAGATCTGACACTCTCTTCGGGAGGCGTCATTTTTTCTCCAAAATTATTTTCTCATCTCCGCTTCGCGGATGAAATAGGAAATGTGTCAGGTGAATACCATCATTGTACACACATTGCACAGTATTTCAATCATCTATCATCCCTCAGCCAATAGTTCAAGAATTTATACGCAATTACATTAAAGATTCCTTTTTTGGGAGCAGTTGTCTGCTTGCGCAGATAATCATAATTAAAATGCCTTTTCTTCTCTTCATGTGTTCCCATAGGATTATTCGGATCCCAATGAATCATCATTTTATCATCATCAGCATCAAAATGAATATTATCAATATATTCTTTTGGCTGCAGAAACGCTGGCCGCTCCATGCTGTTTTTAATATACTCATTATTCGCCCAAACTTTTTTACCGTTTTTTGGAGCAATCCCCCTAGGCAACTGATATATTCTGTTATGTCCATATCTCTTTTTATCACAATATAATCCGTCAGTTCTATTATCCTGAATCTCTCCAACGCCATAGACTGCTGCAATATAAGCATCACCTATCTGATCAAGAAGATCATAATCGTTTGACTCAATCAGTTTATTAAATAGTTTTTCCAGTTTAGGAGTATATGCCCATTCCGGATATCTCGTTTCTGCTTCTCTTTTTTCAGAACTACATATAATTTTATCAATGGTTTTCTGTTTAGCTTTTGCCGCCTTCTCATTGAATTTTTTCGAATAAATCATTCCTGATGATACAGCATTTTTACTCTTCTTTCGTTGTTGTTTATTATCTATTATTTGATTTACCTCCATCTGTTAATCATATGCATTTTTACGAAATTATATAATTGCTGTTATAAAACGTCATTCATCTCATCTTCGCTTTGCGGACGGAAGTGAAGATGTGTCAGGTGAAAACCATTATTATACAATCAGTCAATTTTATTCGCATATTGCGAAACAACATTTTTTTTAAGATGCACTGTATCCTTTATAATATGCTTCTTTCCGTTGTATAAAACATGAAGTTCAAAAGCTAATTCAACACTGCTCCCATAATTCATTTTAGGATATACTACAACAATTTTATTTTCAAATTTACCTGTTAATTCATAATCCGTTAACTCATTAAAAGAGTGAAATGGTTTAATTCGACCAGCATATCCACTAGTTACAACATCAAGAAATTCATATTTTATACTGCTGTTATTTGCGATTATATTAATATCAAAGTATAATATCTTTATACTACTAGTTGCCTTTGTGATTTTTATAAAATCAAATGTTGTTAAGTACTTATCTTTCCATCTAATCTCATCTTCGAGATACGTTTTAGCATCTTGGTAAAAATAACCGACATCAATTGAAAGATCAATACCTGTTTCATAATAAAACGAATAACTCTGTCTTGAATCTGAGTACAAAACGAAATCCTTGTTTTTATTAATACAATGAGCATTATTTAGAATTATCATAAGACTAATAATAAATATTCTATAATACATAACTCCCCTCACTTATTCAACACGGGCGAACCATGCATCCTTTTGTAATCAAAGCGCATATGTCTACCAAAATCGTCTATACTATTGGTAACGTCAAACATATCTACATGAACCATTTGTACCTTTTCTTTACCACCTTTAATTTCTTTTTCGTAGAAATGAATATTATTAAAAACAACACTTCGCTCAGCATACACGCAACTCTCTCTTCTTCATTATTCTCAGTTCTATTCGATAAACATGGTTTTTTTCACACATCTCACCTCGCGCTGGCGCGCGATGGAAGCTTTTGATTTCAGGCATCAATGCTGTCATTCATCTCATCTCCGCTTCGCGGTTGGAAGTGAAGGTGTGTCAAGTATTAGCGGCACGAGACGCACCCGTACCGCTAATAACATTATTCAAAACACTCTGTTTCAATTTCAGAAATACAAGTATCATTGTACTTACTGCCCTTGTAGATATCAGTTATTATAAGTTTACCGAAGTAAAAAAACTGATAAGATTCTGCTTTTACTTGCGGTTTCGGTTTCTCTATAATAATATCAAATTGCTGTTCGACCATCTCATCTTCAAAATCTAATTTCATAGTCATATTTAAAACAGGCTTATTTCTCAAGCGAGTAGCATCCTGACCATATAACACATCACATTCATATATTTCCAACTTAGCTGATTTTAATCTATTATTTGCATAATACAAACTCTTATTTGTAAATAATCCGTTTTTTATTTTGAGAACAGATTTCTTGGGAAAATCAAATCCGCTCTCATTCTCAATATTTATCCAAAAACAAATATATTCACCGATACCACCACTATCAGTACTAACAACCCAGGCTGTATTATCTTTACCATCAATTGTTTTATCAGATGAATATCTGTTTTTTTCATATTTATTATCTACTAGAAAAGAACTCGCTGGGCGTTCCGATTTTTGACTAATTTTAAAAAAGATTGACGAATAATCAGTTGAATCCTCTGCCGAAAGAAATCCAAAAACAATTAGCATTAGAATATATTTTTTCATGCATTTTACCTCCTTTCTATTGTACCAGTCCATCCTCTACCATAACCAATTTCCCATTGTTTACATTGTTCATATGTATAATGAACATACTTACCATCTTCATTTTTTTTACCATTTTCATATTCTTTAAAATAGCCAACCTTTCTATCTCCTGCAGGGTCATGTAAAATAAAACCCTTTTCATCATATCCTACTATATCCATTATATGCCCTGAAGCAGTAGTATAACCTCCAGCGATGACAGGTTTACCTTCATCAATTTTATCCTTTATCATTTTCTTCCATGTATTATAATTCTCATTTTTAAAATTTTTCTGATATTTATCTCCATACCCGTATTCCTTTAACAGTTCATCTGTGTTCCCTGGAATATTATTTGTTAATTTTGGCCCTCCTCTTCCTTTATTTTTTAATTCATCATAAAGCTCATCAGGATAAAGTTTATCAGGATTCTTTTGAGTAATTCCCATATATTTAAAGAGCATTGCTTCACCAGTTACACTGCATGTATTTTTCCAATACTTCCCTTGATCATTTGTTTTGTTATCACCCTGATACATATAATCCATTGCTATAACTTTTCCGCCTTTTATGTTATACAATCCTTTCGCGTTAGCCGGTAAACTTTTGCAATCCTCAACATAAGGTCTATTTTTAAATTCTTCGAGGTTTCTTTGCTCTTGGCTTTCCCTTGTTTGTCGTAAAGCCGTCGTATAATACTCTGCTGATTCAACATGCCCAGTCGGATCCTTGTACTTAATCGGATTATTTCTAACATATGAATACCTATTCCAACTCTGGGTACTATATTCTTCCGGAATAATATTATCCGCTGTAATAAACCGTCCTATTTCCGCTTCATAATATCTTGCGTTATAGAAATAGTATCCCGTTTATCCGGGCGTTACCGCTCACCTATGCTTTAATTATTTATAAGATTATGGCAATTCTTTTTCGAAATGATTTTTACAGCTTCACAGCGGCCGCGCTCTCCGCTTGTATCTTTTGCTTCGCAAAAGGATACCGCTTCGATCGCTAACGCACAATGCTCGTCACTCATCTCATCTCGCGCTGGCGCGCGATGAAGATTTTTGATTTCAGTCTTCGATGCTGTCATTCATCGCATCTCCGCTTCGCGGATAGAAGTGGAGATGTATCAAGTGAATACAATCATTGTGCAGACAATTCATATTTGAAACCTCATGTAAATGCTTCTAGGATAAAATACTGTTTGAGGTTCTTTTGTAGAAAAATTATTAATAATAAGATGAAACTTCTCATTGAATTTACCATGTAGAATTTTTGAACCATTCTTTTCTTTTTCCATAGTTATTTTAACGGTTATATAATCTTTCTCTTTAATAAGAACATATTTTCCTTTTGTTATCGCACTAATATCATATTTCGTTTCAAAAAAATAATTAGGAATAAATACATTATCACCTTTTCCAAATCGTACAATAGTATAATTTTTGTCATAAGACTGATCATTATCTTCAGATACTTCCCATATCCGAACATTAAGCAAAACTTCTTTTAATTCTTCCATATTACTTGAATTATATCTTAAGATATTATAATATTCAATTTCATTTCTATATTTCTCAAAATCATTATCTTTTTTAGCATTTTCAACAAATTCCGGATTTAATTTTATTGCCTTTGAAAGATATCCTAATCCCTTTTCTTTTACTTCTATCTCTTCCGGATAACCCACACTAAGATATTTTAGAATGAGGCCGATTGTACATGCAGCATTATAATAAGGAAGTGCATAATCCGGATCAGACTTAATTGAATCTTCAAATAATATTAATGCCCCTTCATAATCCCTATTTTTATATTTTTCATAACCCATCTTATTTAATTTAATAGAACTTGGTTCAGCTGAATTGATACTAAAGGAAAAAAGAATTATCATTATTAGTATTATTAATGACTTCATAGATCACTCCTTTTTATTTTTATCATTGTATATGTTTTCATATTCTGTTACAACTTTATCCTTAAATGCTTCCCATGCATCCTCATCGTTCATATAACCTTTTGGACATTTTTTATCTGTTATATCTCCATGTCTTAATAAAATATTTCCGTTCTTTATACTGTTTTTCTGATCTTCAATATTATCTCCACTTGCCATTTTCATATTATAAATGATTGTTGCAGCCATTTTTGATGTTGTTGTTTCTGATTCATTCGAAAATTTACCAGTATTTCGATTTTCTGCAATAACCTCAATTCCTATAGTTGAATAATTTGGATTAGATGCTCCAAAAACCTCTGACTTTAAATTCGAATAATAATAACCTACACCTACCGGATAGTTTCCTGAAGAGTAAGCGCCTACATGTTTTGCCATTTCATCTGTTGGAATAGTTTGTATTGCTTTTCCATCTTTCCCTACAACAAAATGTGCACTTGCATGCATATCATGTTCTTCCCAATATCCACGTGTTTGTATTGGTTTTTGAGCCGGATCACTATCTGTCCAGTGGATCACAACAGCTTTTTTAGACGTTAATTTATCACCCTTTCTTGGATTCGTATTTTTTTCCAATAACACTTTCTCAACTCCCATTTTTGCTATTGCTTCATCTAGGTTTATTTGCTTTTGACTTTCTATTGATTGATTTATCACCATAGAATAATCATATGTATTTCCGGAATATTCATGTCCCGTCGGATCTTTATACCTCACCGGATTATTTTTCACATACGCGAATCTATTCCATCCCTGCGTGCTGTACTCTCCGTCGATTACATTATCCGCTGTAATAAATCTCCCAATTTCCGCTTCATAATATCTTGCGTTATAGAAATAGTATCCCGTCTCTACATCCAGTTCCTGCGAGTTGAATTTAGGTCTGTTGCTTTTGTCACCTTCCTGTACCCATGTGTCGCCATATGGCTTGTACTCGGTTCTCGTTACCGCGTCGCCTTTGTCATTCAGCACAACATTGACTGAATCCACCTGATCAGTCAGAAAATATCTGCATTCGCCGTTCGGCATCGCGGCCGCTATGCGCACGCCGTTAAGATATATATGGCTCACGGCATATGTCTTATCCAGCTCCTTATCCGTAGAAATTTCAAGCTCTTTTTCATAGCTGAAATACATGCTCGGAGTTATCGTCTCCTTGCTCTTTTCTATTCCGTCCTTCATATATCGCGACTGCTTTCTAACGCGGAATCCCGTGTCATCGTAGTCGTATTCGCCGATTGTTATGTTTTCCTTATCAGTCACTTTCACGATGCGGTTGTCGGTGTTGTAATACATGCGCTTTTCGGTTTTCTTTGCCGCGTTGCTGTTATACGTCATGTTTCCGCACGGAGAATATCTCATCGCGGATTTGTTTCCATACTTAGACGAATGTATATCGGTCACCGCGTGGTTGGCGTATTCGTATTCGAGTCTTTCGTCGAGTGTTCCGTTTTTGCCGTACAGGCTTTTGCTTAACAGATTTCCGTCGTCGGAATAGCTGTATTTTTCGGTGTACGCGTTCCAGTGTTCGCCGGTTTCGCCGAGTTCGTATCTGCCCTTTCCTTCCACAAGGCGGTTCAGTCCGTCATACTTGTATTCGCTGACAACAGTTCTCTTTCCGTTTCCGTAGCCGATTTCGTCAGCCTTTCTCGTTATGTTATCGTCGTCGTCAAAAGTGTAGCTGACGTTTTGCAGTTCTTCTCCGTTCGCCGTGTTATACGCGTAGAGTTTTTTGAGCCTATGTCTGCCGTCGTAAACGTATTTCGTCTCGGTTCGGTTTCCCCTGACTATTCTCTCTATCTGTCCGTTCTCGTTATATTCTATGCTTTCTATTACGCTTTTCGACCTGAAGCCCTGCTTCAGCCTCACGCTTTCCGCTCCGAACGGCCCGTATTCATATTCGGCGGAAACTCTTTCGCCGCTTCGAGGATCATTCGGATATTTTATTTTTTTCGTTCTTCCGAGAAGATCGTATTCGTATTCCGTTTCGAACTTTTCGCTAGCCATGCGCCGGGTTTCTTTCTTCACGCGCCCGACGGCGTCATATTCTATATTTTTCGTCTGGCTTGTTTCGCTCATCGAAGTCAGCTTGCCGAGACCGTTAATCCCGTCATCGTATTCATACTTTACTGATCCGTCGGCAGTTGTCTTTTTGGTCACTCGTCCGAGAGTATCGTATACAAAAACAGTTGTTCTTCTTTCCGCGTCTGTCTTTTTTTCAACTTCACCGAATTCATTATACTCAAGTTTCGTATATCCCATGTCCGGATCGCTCGATTCCGTCACTCTTCCGAATCCGTCATACTTCCACTGCGCTATGTTATTGCCGCTCTCGTCTTTTCTCCCCGGACTGAATAATGACGAATTAACTTCAACGCTCATCGTTCCGCTGTTTAAGTCCGCTTTCTTGATTCTTCTTCCGCATGCATCATAAGCGAATCCGATTTTCGCGTCTACGCTCTCGCCATTGCTTCCCGTACCGCTTTCTTCCACATATAAAACAAGTCCGCGCGAATTGGTCACAGTAGTCTTTTTCTTTCCGGTTGAACTTTTGGCTATTGTCTTCCACGCGTTCTCGTAACTGAATTCCGTAAACGTGACTCTTCCGTCATCTTCAGCAGAAGGATATCTCGTTTTCTTGACGCGGCCTGCCGCGTCATAGTCGGTAACTTCGGGATTTATCTCTCCGCTTTCGCTGTAGCTCTTCGCGTCTCCGGATGAAGCCCAAAGATTCTGTCCTCTTCTTGTAACGCGGCCCAGATTGTCAAAGCTCACGCTTCCGCTTTTGATGAACTTCCCGTCTCCGCCCGTCACGGTCTGAATGGTTCTGCCGACTCCGTCAACATACACCGTTATCAGCTTCTCGTTTCCTTCTCCGTCATACTGACGCGCAGTTCCCCTTAACGGAAAATTATCCGCGTCATAATCATAATCAGAAAGAAGTTCTTTACCATCGTCGGTGTCGATATACTGCCTGTCGATTCTGCCGTAATCGTCAAAAGTCATGTAAACGGAATTTCCGTTAGGGTCGGTCTTCTCTTCTATCGCGCCGAACGCTATGCCGTAATTTATTTTATATTTTGTAGATAATACCTTTTTGCCGTACGTCTTCTCGCAAACTACATACTGGCTCAATATTTTATCATATTCCCACTCAGTCACGCGGGTCGGGCTTCCGCTTTCATTTATCTGCCTGGTTTTGTTTCCGTAAACGTCATATTCAAAACGTATTTTAACATCGGCGGGTTTGCTCGATCCGCTTCCGGTATAGCTTGTCACCGTATACGTAAGATTTCCTTTTGAGTCATAGTAATACGAACTTGTTGTTTCAGCTTCGCTCTTGTAATAGCTTTTCTCTTTCGAGAGGCGCATCTCGTTCGTAGTTTCATTGTTCGAAAATTCCTGATACTTTCTAACAGTGTTCTCGGAATGAACACCGTCTGCGTAATGATCCGTTACGCTTTCAGTCCGGCTTTTCATATTGTATTCGCCCGCTGCAAGCTCGATGTTCGATTCAGCCGTTTCATAAAGCGAACCGTACATATATTTCTGAACCTTCGTCGGCTCTATCAGGTAGCTTGTTCCGCCGGCTTTTATTTCATGCAGTGTATAATTATAAACGCTTCTTGAATATTCCTTTCCGTCAAATCCGGCGAAGCGGCTTTCCTTGATCGCTCCCGCAAGCGCGCGGTTCTTTCTGAAATCATCATAAGGAATGGAATTATATTTATTAGTTGTTCTCGAACCCAGCGCGTCAGTTACGGTAAACTCCGTAAAACCGAAGTAATCCGTTTCCTTCTTTCCGTTAATAAACGCCGAAAACGCGTAACCCTTTTTGTATTCGTACTTCGTCGCTACTCTATGACCGAATCCGTCCTCGGCGTCAGCGCGCACGCAGACTTTGTAATTCATCGGAAGATGATAAAGTCCGTCGTCGCACTTGTTGTCAAAACTGCTCGAATTCGCGTAAGTAAAATAATACTTTCCTCCAATGCCGTTTTTGACCGACTCAAGCATGTCAGGCACGATTCCGTTTGTCTTCGCGAAATACCAGTTACTTTCTTTCAGGCTGAATATACCGAGATCGGTTTTTCCATCGCCGTTATAATCCCCCTGAATCCAGCTGTATTTATACAGTTCACGGTTAAGATCTTCTCTATCAATATTAACTTCGGTTATGAAGGCATCCGTTAGCTTTTTGACGCTGAACGTGTTTCTGCCGGTCACGATGCATCTGATTCCTTCGTCGGTCTGCACAAAAGGTACACCTTCCGAATGTATTCCCGAATACGAACATCCGTTCGGACTGAAAGAATAAATATTACCAGTGCCGGAAGAATAATCAAAATCAGCTCTGGTAAAACGCACGTTTCCGTTTGAGCTTGAGGGAGCAATAAAATATCCGTCGCCCGGAATAATCTCCGTACGGAAATTCTCTCCGGTGACTAGACCCGCCATGTTTGATATTTTTTTAAAGACTATATCATTGCCCGATATTCGACCGAGATATACCGAGTCAGGATTTGTACTTTTGTCAATGATGACGATTTCGCCGTTAAGAAGCACGCTCATCGCGCCTGAGTTTTTTAAATTATAAAATAATGACGCGTCGATTCCTTCGATGGAAAATGCTTTAACCGATCCGTTTTTAAACTGATAAACGAGAGGAACACCCGTCGACGGATCATCCTCAAGAAAGAACATGCTGATTCCGCCGCCGTCGCACAAAAACGAATACAATGACTTCTTCGGATCAAAGGAATAATCGCGCGCGTTAATAGACGCGATCTTTTCCGTCATCCCCGGAGAAAACGCTTCATACTCATACACGTACTGGTTCTTTCTCATAATCAAAACTGAATCATTTGATCCGTTTTGGACCGCGCGCTCACCGAGAGGAAACGAAACGTCCTTGCCCGTTAAATCCGTACCGAAACCGAGCGGAGAAAGAATTCCGTTTCTTTTTATAAATAATTTCTTCTGCGAATTTTTAAAAACTAAAAGCTGAATTCCGCTTCCTTCAAAATTTCCGGCAAAGACTTTCTCTCCGCCGCCGTATTCATAATTAGCGTCAAATTCATATTTTACAACACTGCTGCCGGTCGCGCCGTATCCCTTTTCCGGTTTTATTTCATTTTGCGGAAGCGGCACGTTCGCGAATACGTTCTGTGCGTCAGGGCCGCCGTAAGAAACATCGCTGTAAATTCTGAAATTAAATCCGCCGCGCCTTGCTTCTCCGACCCAAACGCAGTTATCTGTCTTCGAATAAAAACCTATGTCGGTTCTTCCGTCGCCGTTAAAGTCTCCCTGAAACCATCTGGTAATGTCTTTGAATTCAGGAGTCTTTGAAAATGTTTTGAAGTTTATGGTTTCATTTCCGGTTTCGCCGATTATCCATTCACCTTTTTCCCGGTCAAAGAGCATAAAGTCGGAATAACCGTCGCCGTTAAAATCTCCCGAGAACCTGTCAAATCCGAATAGAACGCTTTCTGCCGGAGTGAACTCCTTATAGAGTTTCCAGCTTAGTCTGAAGCCGTTAACTTCATCACGATAATTTTCTCCGACATACCATCTTCCGTTTCTCGAATCATATAGTGCGATATCAGTCCTTCCGTCGGCATTATAATCACCGCTTAAGAAATGAACCTTTCCCCTGTCGGAACCGAATTTTGTTCTGTCTGATGTCAATTCACTGTTAAGAGACAGATCAGCTTCATAGTCATTTCTGAAAAGATTCTTGAAACTCACTGAGCATTTAACGAACGAAAATTTTCCGCCCTCGTTTTTCATGAGAATCCAGCTTCCGTCCGGCTCATTATAAAGCAGTGCGTCAGAAAGACCGTTTCCATCATAGTCTCCCGGAAACCATTCGCAGGCGAATATGTCCGGAATAATATCAGAAAGTTCGCCGTACTTCACAAAATGAAAAATCTTTCCGTCATGTTCCGCGACAAAGAACTCCCTTGTTTCAGGCAGATAGAAAGCAATGTCGCTTCTTCCGTCTCCGTTATAATCTCCGCTGACGTTTCCCTTAAACCATTTTATCTTTTCTGTTCCCTTATAACCCTGAAACTTATTTCCGTATGTCTTAAACTCATATCCGCCGTTTCGCGTGCATTCGGCAGCCTTCCAGTCTCCCGTTTCCGAATTAAACACAAGCATGTCGGAAAGTCCGTCTCCGTTAAAGTCTCCTTCAAAAAATTCGCTTGTGAGCGGATTGAGTTCTTCATCCGACGCGAACGGATTTCTCACTCCCTGCCATGAAAGCGAATGCTCCGCTTCCTGATAAATGAATTCCGGCTTGGTTGTATTCCTTGATGAAGCCACCGTCTTCAAGAGCGGCCGTTCGGAATCCTCACCTGTAACGTATTCAAGCGTATAATCCCAAAGTTTTTCATCATCGCCGCCGTCCATCCATCCGATGACGATATTATCAAGAAGCCGGTCAATCTTCATCGGAAACCCGGCGGCCTTCGACACATACGAATCATCTCTGTCTTTGTAGACAAACTTCACATACTGACATGCTTCGAGACCCGAATTATAGTTTCCGGTATACGAAATTGATTTTAGATAAATTACATTATCTGTTTTATATCTGCTTCTGTCGTACGCCGCGCGTACATAGTTTCCGTTAAGATCTACTGAACGCGAAAAGTTCCATGAATAGGTTTTATTTTCATTATCAGGCGAGTATATTCTTTCATCCTTTGATTCACCGAGATATGTGACTGTTCCGCTTTTATCATAAACTTTCCAGACTCCGCCGGATGCAGAACCCGACAGTTCAAGGCGCGCGAAATCAGATTCTATTTCCGCGCGGTACACTCCGTCTTCGCTTTTTGATGAACCCGAAACTTTTATCAGACGTTTGCCGTTATAGACGAAAGTGTCTCTCGAATCGTAATAGAGTTCGCCGTTTGATGTAGTTCTTGATATTACAGGAAGCCCGCTCGAAAGACTCCAGCCTATTCCGCAGATTCCGTCTCCTCCGCTTGATGAATAAGAAAGAGAAACATTCGGAACAAATCCGCCTCTTCCTGCAGGAATCGCTATCGGATATGAAAGATTAACCGAACCATAATTTCCGATACCCGGTAATGGAATATATACGGCGCCGGCAAACGGATCAATTTTCGGCGCGGCATCGCCTTCTTTTCCGCTGAAGTTGGTGGAGGCCGAAAGCGCGTCTGTCCCGTCACTGGATCCGGCGTCGAAGCTGTTTGCGACATCATCGGCACCGATATCAAAAAAGTTTCCGCAGCCTGACAGCAGACAAATAGAAATAATTGAAACTGATAAAAGATATTTATTTCTTATATCAATTATTTTCCTTATTTTTGTCAGCGCATTACTGAACATCATATTCCCTGTTCGCGCTGACAAGCTTCATGTAATATTTTCCGTTTGTTGAATTATAACTGCTTCCGCCGGATATAAAACCCGCGGAAGTTCTCTTAAAAAACATAATATCTTCTTCTTTGTAAGAAGCTCTGAATCCCTTTTTTAGACTAAAGGCATTGACTCCGTCAAATTCTCCAAGAGCCGTATCGGAATCCCGCATTCCTTCTTTCTTTCTAAGCTTAACTGCAACTGCGAAAGCACTTCCGTTCGGATATATTCCGGCAAATGACTCTACATCTTCAGTACAGATATAATTTTTATTTATTACTCTTTCGCCCGGAACGTATGAACCGACCAATCCGCCTTTCTCGGAAATTCCGCCGTCATAGTAGCTTCCGCAGAAATATATTCTATTTCCTGAATAAACTGCCGACTTGATGATTTCATTTTTTCCGCTCGCGAAAGTTTCCGCGAATGTTTCATTAAATGCTTCATCTGTAATTCTTACTATCGGATTATAAACTGTGCCGTCTGATATATCCGGCGCTTTGCCGAAATAACAGAAAGAGTTTAGAGCCTTAACGAGAACACATCCATATTCGTCGCCTGAACTTCCGAGATTCGCGCGGAATTTTTCCGTTAGGTTATAATCGAATCTGACGAGAACCATGTCGAAACCATTGCTTCCGTCGACAGTTCCAGCCATAACAAAAGACGATGATTCAACACATATATCATTTACCGTTTCGTATCCCGGACCGCCCCAAAGTTTTTCCTTTATCACATCACCGTTCAAATCGGTGATAATAAGCCGCACATTGCTTCCGGCAAAATCCGCATCATTATAAACGCTGTTCGCCGCAATCAAGAGCTTATCCTTGTTTGATCTAAGGCATACGCTTTCATCATCGTATGTTGAACCGAAATATTTTGTCCAAATTACATCACCGTCAAAATTTACTTTCGTCAGAAAAATATCATTCGCGCGGATAGCAGTGTTCACCGTTCCGCAGATGTAATATGCATCTTTTGTTTCAATGCAGTCAACTGCCGAGCCTTCAAGTTCATATTCACAGTTCCAAAAATCCTTTACCAGTCTGAACGAATCCAGTGTAAGGCCTTTAGATGTTAAATTAAAGTCTGCGTATTCCGGAACTATTCTACACGAAGAAGATGAAAACGAAACCCGGATATTTCCAAGCGGAACATCATCAAATTCAAATCCATTGTTATTGTTGGAATTTATAGTTTTTGAAAAATTACCTGCAGTAATTTTTACACTGAACGGAACATTGCCCCACTTGCTTTTTACAAGCCCGCGCACATACGATACTTCGCCTGAATAATCCGAACCGTCGGTGTCGGAGTCTCCGATCATGTTTCCGCATGAGACAATAAGCAATGACATCTGAAAACATAAAACGCATTTTAAAATATTATATAATTTCATCAGAACATATACCCCGCGCCTATTGACAGTCCCGAATAAATTCCGGTGTTTTCTTTTTCAAAGAATATGTTAAAAGAAGGTGATGCGAAAAACCTTAAGTTTCCGTATTCATAGACAAATTCGCAGTTAAGTTTCAAAAGCGGATCATAATATGTTTTTACAGAATAATCATATCTCCCCTGCGGGTCTTTTCCGTTTGAATCAAAATTCATTATTCCCATCTGATAACCTATCATCATACACGGAATGATATCTATAATTTCTATGCGGAATTTTTTGCCGCCGCCGAAAGCTAATGACAAAGTCTTGAGTCCCGCGACATTGCTTTTTGCCGGGCTGAATGACGAGTATTCCATTTCGCCCCGGAGGCATAGCGCGTAATCGAGAATATCAGCTGCCTTAAAGTCATCTATTCCGAAACCGATCTTTATCGCTGATGCGTATTTTGCCGTACCGGCGAAACTTCCGAACGTCTTATAAAAAGAAAGTCCTCCGTAAGGGAAAAGTCTGCTGTAAGAAAATGATTCTTTTTCAGGTTTCTTTTTAGGTTCTTCTTTTACTTTTGCGCGTTCTGCAAGAAAAATCTTACGGTAGCTTTCAAGATAAGTAGCAAGCGCCGACGCTAGTTCAAAAGAAGCTTTTTCCGCACCATTGATATTTACAGGAGAAGTTTTTGTGCTGAAAAGAATTTTGCCGCTAACTTTTTCCTGCACAACAGCGCTGACTATATACATATCTGTATTTTCAAAAGCATGTTCTTCCGAAACAGTTATCAAAACATCTGAAGAATCGGCATCATCAGAAAAAACAAATTTCTTGTACAATCTGATTTCCGCGGCTTTGGAAATATCCGCTTCAATCTTCTTTGCAGTCTGTGATGAAACCGCCGTAACGTCACTTGACGCGGATATTATCGAAACGGAAAAAACCGGATCTTCTTTGGTTTCTTCAGCAGAAACACGCGCGAACATACAAAGTATAAATACAAAAAACATCTTCTTCATTAGTAAATCAAATATCCTTAATTAATATTGCAACCGGGGCTCACTGAATGAACCCCGATGAAAGTTTGCGCAAAATTATATTTAGTCTCCTGGATCAGGAAGATCTATTCCATAAAATTGTCTTCTAATCTCACCAGAATGACTCGTGAAAATTAACTCAATTATCAAGTGATATGAATTGAATTGAGCACTAATATATGATGGATTCTTAAACAAAATATCTTTACCATCATATGGATCAATTGTTTTTGTAGTCATAATTTGTTTGAAATTGTCTAATTGTCCCGGAAAGGTCATAGAAGAATATATCTCAACAGATTTCACACCACTTTGAGGCAGACTACTCGCCGGTATATTGATTTCTAATCTATATCTTGCTTCATCTACATCTCTTTCAACCCATCTTACTTTAATATCATCATTATCAGGATAACCTTCAAATGCAGTATATATTTCTTTAATGTCAGACCAATCACTGTGTCTGTCAACATCTGCCGCATAAGTATTAACAGCTCTTACCCTGAATGCATAGTTTTTCCAGTAATCAAGACCGATTACATTATAGTAATCAGTATTAATCGTTTTAGGTATCCATGCATACGAATCAAGATTAACATTGGTATTAATAACCTGAGGAAGAAATGACCGCGGAATATACTGAACTTCATATTCTGTAGCATTCAGGGAATTGAAATTAGATACTGTTACATCTTTGCCGGAATCCTTTAGTGAAAGCATAAAATTATAAGGTATCTCAGGCTTCATGATAGATCTCGGAATAAGAAAACTTAACGCCCCCATATCTGATTCATTTTTATACTTAACCGCACCGCTTTTCTTTCCGTCGGCATTCACTCCGACTACGGCAACCGCGTAATAATGATTCGGAAGAATTCCGTAACTGTTATCATAGCCTATTTTGAGAACTTGTGTAAAATCACTTCCTGCAAGAAAACCGTCGGCTCCTCCCGCCTTAGACCACATTTCAACATTTTCGGCAGCAACGTTCGACTTAAGCGACATTAAAGCCTCATCATTTAGATTTGCAAGTCCGCAGTCTTTATAATAAACATAATACTTGCTGCAGTAATTTGAAGTAATACTTCTTACAAAGAAAGCTTTTTCCGCGGTTACTCCGTTTTCAAGTACATCGGATTCAAATGTCGGATCATCAACATAACTCGAATCGGCAAGATTATACATCGAGTCATCAAGTTTTACAGTCACGCCGTAAAGACGGTACTCATACGGAGAAAAGAAATAATCTGTTTTATTTGAACTGCTCAGAGTATAACTTCCGCTCACTCCGTTGTTTAAAAGTATGTCTTCAAACTTCGTCGCATCGGTTTTATCATCTGCACTGTTTACCCAAAGATCAGAAAATGATTTCTCCGCATCGGCTGTAATGGTAACATTACTTGTTGGTTTCGGCCAGAAGCGGTCACGGTACTCGGACTTTGGAACAGCGCGCAGATAAAGATCTACACAGTCGCGTCCGCCTGTAAATATATCAAAAAGAGAAAAACCTGTTTTCTTCGGCGGATCAAACGTCAGACAAAATTTTTGGTTCGCCTGATCGTAGTACTTTTTAGATCTGCAGTCAATTTCTCTAGTATGATCAACGACATCGCCCAAAACTCTCAGAGAATGCCATCCGGTACCGTCATTGAAATTAGCTTCAAGATTTATCGCGTTAAAATCCGAAAGGCTTGTTACGCGTTTTGCTCTTAAAGACTTCTGTGAGGTAAATTTTTCAAAAGCGATGGTTACATACTGCTCTCTGCTCATGTAAGCCGGAATATTCGAATACTGGCTTTCATTTTCATACGCTTTATTAACGGGATATACTTCAACCTTATAAACACCCGGAACGAATGTATCGACAAGTCTTTGAAAATCTGACGGATAACTGTTTACAGAAAAGACATTGTTTCCGGCAGATGCGTAATATGTTTTTCTCTCAGGTGTTACACCAGGATTCAAAGGACCTGTAAGATGGACTGCATAGTATTCAGTATTCTTTCCGCCGGAAAGACTTACTGAAAAGTTCTCACTTCCGCCGAAAACACTGAATGAAAAATTTCCCGGAATCGAATCAGCCGCGTAATTCATGACCGTAATCGATGCATTCTTATCATATGAAGGTTTAGAAACGCTGACGCCGTAAAGATTTCCTAGAGCTTTTACATTTATTATATAAGTTCCAGATCTGATAAACCCGGTTTCAGATCCTGAGGTGTCCTTTGTTCTGCTGTTGATTGAAAAAGTATATCCGTTGCTTTTCAGCAATGCTGAGTCAACTATATATGTTCTTACTGAACCTGAATCATTTTTAACGCTTATTTCATATTCAGATGCATTTTCTGATTCATTAATATTAACATTAATGCTGTTTACTCCGCCGTATGCGTTAAATCTGAATTCTGAAGGATAACCGCTCACATACTCGCTTGATGAAACAGACAATTCCGTTCTATAAAGCGCCGAAATATCTCCCGTCTTCCATTCGGTTCCTAGGTCAGAAAGAATTCTGTTGGATAGATTATTGAACAGAAAACGCGATTCGGCCAAATCAATTTCGATCATAACCTTATCGTCCCTGTATACTTTTCCAAAATATACCGCTCTTGAAAAATCTTCAGAGTTTGTACGCGAATTCCATCTTGTATCGAAAAACATTTTCTCCTGAGACTGAATGGGCGTAAAATTATAACTCGCGAAATGAGAAGTAAAGTCATTAGCATCAAAACAGACAATTTCGTATCTGTCTCCGGCCCAGATAGGGTCATTGATATCTCCTTCAAAATATTTTCCGTTATGAAGAATATACCAGTACTTTGTTTTCTTTATTTCAGACTCGCTCAATAGATCATTCGGATCGTACGAAGGATTATCCTTCTTATCGAACGGATTGTATTTTGTAACCTCGCCTATGCGTTTAATCGTTTCAATATATTTTGTCTGACCGTATTCATCCTGATAACTTTTAATATATGTCTCAAACTCTCTCCAGTTATTTCCTGTTGTATTTGATGATAGTGTATGTATTGACGCATTTGGAGAAGATGCTTTCCACTTGAGATTATTGTCCAATACGGTCAAACCCTGTCTGTTATTATCAAGAAGCCAGTCTTCTCCGCGTCCGACGCGCGATTTAAAAATATTGAATAGAGCCTTTTTCAAAGATATTCCCGGTGTAATGTTTCCGGATGAATCTACGTCAAACGCGCAGACCCTGAAGTTTTCGCGCATTCCTTCTGCGCTTACCTTAATGAATGCGGTTCTTCCCTTGGCGTTTTCTTCGACGATTTTTAGATTATCAACACCGGGATTATAATTCGAATCGGCAACACGTACAATATCATAGCTTACTACGCATATCTGCGGAATATAGCCGTTCTTTAACGCGTTAGTCACTTCTTTAGTATTAAGACCTGAAACTTCAATAGCGTATGGGCCAAGTTCTTCATTTCCGTATATATCCTGCTCAAACAACGAATAGTCGTCATTTCTAAGAATAAATGTTTTTATTGGCAGAAATTTACCGGACGGTGTCTTAAATGTCAGAGTGCATTTAACGTTTTTGATACGAGCCGGAAAGTTTACTGACTCATTTTTCAGAAAAAGAGAAGCTCTGACGATACCTGAATTCGGACCGATGCTGTCTGTATTTTTTAAAATATCGCTTTTTCTGGCATTGCGTGTAACTTTTTCAACAGTTTCATCGGTAAATGCAACACCGCTTCGGTCAAGATTGTCCGCGTAATCAACATCTTCAAATACTGTTTTTTCAGATGAGGAAGATTTTGCAAAACTTTTTGCAAATGATTCATTATAGCTGTCGGTTTTAGTAGAACTGCTTTCGTAATTTCCGCCGTATCCACCTAAATTAATCCCGCCGCCACTGGATTTTGTTACGGATGAACTTTCCCCCCAGCTTTCAGAATTGCTTTCACTGTCGGAAATACTGTCTTTGACAACATACGGTGTTGTTTTTTTATTCATCTGCGAATACTGGCGGTCTTCCATGCTGTTTGTTAAAGTACTCGAAACTCCTGAATCCTCAATCGTCTCAACATGGTTTTCACTGACGCTTGATGCGCTGATTCGAATTTCCATAGTTATAGGTGTAGATATACGAGTTACAACTTTCGGGTATTCCGCGATAAAAGGATTAGTGGTAATTTCATCAGCATTCGGTATTCCGTCGCCGTCATAGTCATCGGAAAGTCTTTTGCCCGTTTCATCGGCAGGCATTTTCGAAACTTCCGATAACGGGATAATTGATCCGAGTGTGTTAGAAAAAATACCGCTTAATACAACGGGCTCTTTGGGTGTTTCGATATCACCTGGATTATTCGGATCAGTCGGCTTTTTCGGATCTTCTACCGGATCCGCAATAAGTTCTCTGTCACCGTCTCTGTTTCCCGACGAACAGGCCGAAAAAACAAAAAAGGCGGCAAATAGAATGATTAGAATCTTTTTCATATTTTAAACCTCGAATTATAAATATTAAACATGAGTACTGATATATCTCCTAGAGAGATTGTGTTTAATTTCCGGGCTTCATAACACCGGAGATTAGGATAAAGAATTTTGAAGTAGGTTAATGATTCATTCTAATGTTTCTTTTGCAAATGCATCCCGAATAGATTCTCTCAGGCAACGCACATAACAAAATATTCGTTATCCATAAGTCATAACGGAAAATAAAAAATAATTATCATTTAATTGAGATTTTTTTGATTTTAAATTACGAAATTTGAAATTAATTTATATTTGAATATATTTCTATAAGAATAGATTATTAAATAAAATCTAAAAAGGGATTACAGGAAGCTCTGCAAGAACATACCTCTCCCCTTTATTAAAAGAGAGAGGATTTTCAGCATTGTACATATTTGTTCTAAATTATATCAGTTAACTTTAATCTCTATTACCCCAAATGTATATGGATATAGAAAAAGAAATTGTTATAAATCCAGCCCAATATATAAGCCATGGAATAAACAATGTTGAATCCCACATACTCGGTTCAAAAAATAAAAAACCCATAATTGGTGCATAAAGATTTGATGGAAAATGCGGATGACATGGAGAAACTCGATGAAAAACAAATATCCAAAACATTGTCCAAAAGCAAAAAGTGATAAGAATATTTTAAGATATGCTTTTTATATGTTTTTTCATTTAGACTTTTTATCTCAGAAATTTCCTCGATTTCAACTTCAATTTCTTCAGACAAACGAATCGACAGTATACATACCCTGAAATACTTCTCATATTATTTTTTAAGATTTAGTCAATATGTATTCTAGAAATTACACATGACTAGATTCTCAATAAACCTTATTAATCGTTTGCCGTCTTCCACACAGGATGAGGAGCGGCCGTGTGCTCAGGATGAGCACGCTTGAATCGCTTCAATTTCGTCATCAATGACGATAAGAAGCGATTCTTTGTCGGACTTCGTTATATAGTATACTAGCTACACGAAGTAGTTTTCAGTATCTTGATATTGGAG
>ERZ795049.192-NODE-192-length-95206-cov-9.642831_pt1 | contig 95206 bp, 82 predicted proteins | sample MGYA00375133_ERZ795049 | MGnify/ENA primary metagenome ERZ795049 (study PRJEB30178, sample SAMN05720147) | activated sludge metagenome | isolation source: anaerobic digester from wastewater treatment plant | place: Japan | collected 2015-04-20 ...
AGGCAGGTATGTCCACTCCTTTCAACTCAAAAGTACGCTTCCGTGTGATGAACCTGAAATAAAGATACTTCTGGTCGGACCCAACTTCGTGTATCAGAAGACGCTTCGCCATATGCTGCACAGCCTCGGCTTCGAGGATGTGGATCAAACGAAAGACGGCGCCTATGCATGGGAAGCTATCAAGAGAATCAGACCCGACATTGTGATCTCTCAGTGGAATATGCCGGAAATCACCGGCATGGCCCTGCTCAAACTCATCCGTGCGGATGATGCGATCTGTGACACTCCGGTGATCCTCTGCACCGATGAGATCACGAAACCAGACGTGGTCAAGGCCGGGGAGGCAGGAGTGAACGCCATCCTCATCGAGCCTGTCGAGATCGACAATCTCGAATCCAAGATGCGCATCATCATGGAATTCGAGATGAGCCCCGGCACCAGAGAGGCCAAGGCGCTGATGGCCAAGGGAGACCTCTATCTCAAGGAGGAGCGGTTCGAGTCCGCTCTGAGGGAGTACGAGAAAGTGCTCGAAATCCTCGAATCGGCGGAGGTCTACTACAACATCGGCTACATCAAGACCGCAAAGGGCGAATACGACGAGGCCCTGGCCGCGTTCAGGAAGGCGACCCAGATCAACCAGATGTTTGCCAAGGCGTACAAGGCCATGGCCGAGGTCTACCTGCGCATGGGCAGGAAGGACATGGCGGAGAAATATCTGCAGATGGCGGGCGAGATCTTCCTGGAGCGGGAGATGCACGAGAGCGCGGAGAGCATTTTCAACGAGATCCTCAAGCTCAACCCGGACACCATCAATGTGTATAACAGCCTCGGCATCCTCTATCGAAGACAGAATCGGCTCGAGGACTCCATCAAGCTCTACGAGAAGGCCATCAAGATAAACCCCACTGACGAAAACATCCATTTCAATATGGGCAGGGCCTATCTCGAGCTCGACAATCCTCACATGGCGAAGAAGTGCTTTATCAAGGCCCTGAAAATCAACCCGAACTTCGACACGGCAAAGGGCATGATCGATGCCATCGAGTCGGCGGAGAAGTCGGTTACCTGATTCTGCCCTGCTGGTATCTCCTCAGCTCAAAGACCTTCCTGTCTTGGGTCGCAACGATATGGTAGAACTTGTCCTGGGGCACATAGATGTAGGGTACGTCTTCCTGGCGGCGGTAGAGGAAGTGGGAGAGAATCATCCGGTTGACGGCGCGGTGCCCGATGATCATGATGTTGTCAGGCTTGCGGTTCAGGTAAAAGGCCTTTTTGATCCCGATCCTGGTGCGCTCCTTCATGGTTATGTAGCCTTCGCCATCGGGATAGATGTAGTTGTACTTGTCGGCCTTGCGGGCTGAGTAGACATCGGGCATGAACCGCTGGATCTCGTCATAGCTCATGCCTTCGCAGATACCGCTGTAGATCTCGTTGAACTCCTTCAGCGGCACGATGGTGCAGTCCTGCTGGAGGGCGCGGATAGGCTCGGCCGTCTGGATCGTCCTCTTTTTCTCGCTGGTGAAGATGTAGGAGATCTTCTTGTTGCGGAAGAACCTCGCAAGGGCGTGGGCCTGTTCGATCCCCTTGGGCGTGAGGTCCGAATCTCCGCCGATGCGGTCTTCGACGTTGAAGAACGTCTCGGTGTGGCGGATGAGAAAGAGGCTCTTGACCACATCGGTGACCAGACAGTCGCGGATCCGGGAATACAGAGGGAGCTGGTCGGTGAGCTTCTCATCGATGATCCGGTTGTGCAGAGAATCCATGCGGATGAAGTTTCTCTCATCCGAGAGCGGGGCGTAGATCATCCGGTAGTACTCGATCCTCTTCTTGAACTCCCTGACCGCCTCCTCTTCCGTGACGTCCGCGAACTCCGGGGCCTTCACCTTCATGGCGATGCTCATGTCCACGATCTCTTCATCATTGTTGATGCATTCGATAAAGAGGATGGGGTGGTCGTTCAGACGGTCGATGAGGAGCCTGCGCCGGTCGGAGCTCACGTTTGTGGCGTCCAGGATTGCCACCTCGCCTTTGGTGTTCACATACTTTTTCGCCCAGTTGATGTTGATCATGGCGAATCGCTTCCTGAGCTCCACTGCCGCATTGTTGCCCGGATTGAAAAACTCGGCCTCCCAGGTGTTCTTGAGCCTGGCGTACTGCCTGCGGATCTGCCCGTTGTTGAATATCCGGGTGGGAATGTCGTTCTTGGTGAAAATGTCCTTGAGGCGGTAGGCGATGGTGGACTTGCCCTGGGAGGGCAGACCGACCATAACGATGTAGAGTTTCTCGTCCTTTGTGGTCATGTCCCATCCATATCATCTGCCGCAAGTGCGTACAAGAGAGGTTTCAGCCCCCACTTTGAAAACACTTGACAACCACATACCCAATAGTTAGAAGGGCATAGTCGGCTGCTGGGGGATCGTTCAACGGTAGGACAGCGGACTCTGACTCCGTCGATCTAGGTTCGAATCCTAGTCCCCCAGCCAACACTGTTTGTAAAAGATGAGGTCCCATCGTCTAGTGGCCCAGGACACCGGCCTCTCACGCCGGAGACAGGGGTTCGACTCCCCTTGGGACTACCAAATTTTACCAGTGAAAAGGGGCGGTTAAGCCGCTCCTTTTCTTTTGCCTAGTGTCCGATTGCCACTGGTCGGGACTTTTGGTCGGGACTTCTGTTGGAGAGATTTTCAACTGCTAACCTCGCGTTACCGAGCGGCTTGATATATTTTTCTGTGGTTTGCAGACTCTTATGCCTCAGAATCTCTTTGATCGTCACCACAGGAACATTGCAATCGGCAAGTATGCTTGCCGCCAAATGCCGTATGGCATGAAGCCCGAACGGTTTTACACCCGCCCTCTTGCACAGGCCTGGCATAAACTGCCGCCTTACGGTAAAAGGCCTGTTGGTCTCGGGGTCAACAAACACATACTCATCATGTGCGTTTTGCTTGTGCAACAGCAGAGCATTGTACAACTTGCCTGTCATGGGAAGATCATTGTACTCCCAATTGCCATTCTTGCGTTTTCTCGTGTATAGCCTGGCTGTTCTCTCTGCGAAGTTAACATCATCCCAGCGAAGACGATAAAGCTCGCTTCTTCTCGCTGCCAGATGCACATAGCCCATCAACATCAACTTGTCTTGCCCCTGAGCTTCTTCATAGACCTTCCAGAAATCACTCTCAGGAGGAACATATCGGGGTTGTCGTTCCTCTGGGAACTTGGCAACATCGCATGGGTTAGTTTGAGGGAAAGCATGATACATTATCCCCCATTCCCATGCAGCCCGAAGGTTCTTGCGGTCCTTATTCGCTGAATAACCGGATCTGGCCTTATTCTGTTCCATAAGATATTTGAGAACTGTTGCACGATCCAGCTTATGAACAGGAAGCATTGGGTCCACGCTTTTAAAGAATAGCCTGAAACACCTGCGCTTCTCATCAAGAACCTCCTTGACAAAATGGGACCCTGCAAATTCAAGATACTTGTTCGCCCAATCAAGTAGGGTCCAAGAGGCCGTAGGGGTCGATAATTCTTCTACGGTTTTTGATCTTATTTCCGCCTCCCATGCCAGCGCCTCTTTCTTGCTGCCGAAGACCTTGTAATACCTCTTGCCCTGGCGCATTACTTCCGCCACCCACTCGATCCTGTTGCTCTTTTTTCTCTTGTACGGCATGACTTTTCCTCCGAATCGTTTCCGCTATTAAATTTTCGAAGAACAATATTCGGCGTCCCAGCCTTATACCGCCAAGGTCTTCATAATGAAGGCGAACGGTATTTATGTCAAGACCAAGAAATGACGCAACATCTTTTGCCTTCACTACCTTGCCAAGCTCTTCTTCCAATCCCTTTGTCGTGTTTGATTCAAGTTGCATTTTTTCTCTCCCTACTACTATATTCTACGGGAGTGAAATTTTTTGAGCGTTTGACGATACTTCTCAGCCCAATAAAATAAAGGCGATAGATGGATTCCATTTTTTGACCGAGAGAATGAAGTATAAGATAATCTCTTTCCCGATAAATTTTTTGGATAAAGGTTTACATGTAGAGAGCAGATTATATTTCTTATCTCCCCCGGAAGGGGCCTGCTGGTTTTCTTTTGATAAGCTAATATCACACAAGGAATTATGTTTTTTACATGTGATATGAACAAGGAAAGGCGTTTTCAGATTTAATTTATACAGAAATACTATATTAGAAGGCGGCGTTTCATTATTCATAAATGATGACATGAAAGCGACCGTTTTTACTTAACAGTTCCTGAAAAACTTGTGAAACGGGAGAGCATCACCCGAGGTAGTAGCGGGTAACATCCACCCTGCTGTGCCCCAGGTTCTCGGAGATCTCCAAGCGGATCTCTTTGTCGATGTCTTTGATCTGTTCGATACTCAAGCCGGTGGCGTTAGCCGCATATTCCCGCCACTCTTTCATGCCCAGGCCCATCACAGCCGGACACTGGAGGCCTTGGCCGGCCTGGAGATGAAAAAGATTCGTGAAACGCTCATGAGCGTATTGGTGCCGCTCGCCGTGAAAATGGAACCCAGGATGCCCGACCGACTGCCGGATCTCGTCAAGTTTTTTATAGGCAAAATCCTTGCCCTGGGCGAGAGATTTCTCAGGCGGGATCAGGGATCGCCAGCCCTGGCTCAACGCGAACTCTTTCGCTTCTCTCAAGACTTGTCGCTGGTAATCGCTGACAATCGGGATCTCTCGCGGCCGGTTGTTCTTGGGCAGATCGCTTTTGGTTATTATCAGCTTGGGTGCATCAGGATCTTTTTCTACTATCTTGATCGCAAAACTCTCACGCGCTCGGAGCCCAAAGGCCTCTTGGAGCCTCAAGGAGTGATATAAGGCCATGCTTCGGGGGTCATCCTGTCCCTTGCCATATACGGCATCGACGACAGCGGCTGAGGCCTCCCGGCTGTTGCTCTTGTCGGACGTGTCCACCGGACCCCTGCTGAGTCCGTATTTTTTGGCCGAGACTGTCATATCGCCCTTGCCAAAATATCGGAGGGTAGTATTGAGAGCGGATACCCTGTCCGCTGTGGCCGCAGATGAGAGTTCCCCGCTCTCAAGGCGTTCTTGAAGAGAGTCAAGGTATTGCTCGATCGTTGGCTTGTCGATTTCTGACAGCGTTTTTAGGCCTGTTTCGTTGCGGAGGTCGTTGAGCATCGTCCTCACCGCAGAGGCGAGGCCATCACCTCGATTATCCCATTTGGACACAGCTCTCCCGACATACGCGGCTTTTGCATTGGTGCTGACCTTGTGCGGCCTGCTTGCTCTCATAGTACCTCCTTCGTGCTGGTGGTGCTGGTGGTGCAAAAATCCTGGAGGGGAGGCATTACGCCTCCCCTCCAGGGGTGGAACCAGGTGTGGGCGCGTTCTCCTGTAAAAGCCGCTCCTGCCTGCGTTTCAACCCTCGGCTAGGATTGATCTTTATGCTCAGGTGCGCCCGATCTCTAAACTTCTTTAGGCTCAAGGCATGGTTATAGATCGTCGTGGCAGATAGCCCCTTGTTGCTCAGATGCCTCATATACGCCGTATAATGATCCTGCCGGAGCTGGTTGATACGCTCCAACCGGAATTTACGCCCGGAGAACTCCAGCCAGCCGATGATGTGCTGTTCTCTCTGCCGGTCGTATCTCGTTATCTCGCCCTTGCGTTTCCTCGGCGCAACACGCTTGATTTGCTGGTAAAAGTCATTAATGATTTTCATAGATTACCTCCTTTCCGTGCTTTTTTCTTCAAAGCGATACCTCTTTCAAACCAGCCATGGGGCTGGTCTGCGGCGAGGCAGCCGTGTATATGGGAACAGCGCAACTATCCGGTTCAGGAGATTGTGTGCTGTTGTCGGGGGGTCAGGCTCGCCAGGGGTTCAACAACGAACCCAAGGCAAGCAGGAGGAGAAGCGTATTTCATGCACGTTTCATGCATGAAATATCTTGCAAATCATTTGATAGCGCTCGTTTACAACTCGCTCTTGTTAGCTTCGCAACAAGAGCGAGTCATGGCTTGTGCATTAACACAGCGGAGGTGTTAATGGCCGTTCGACTTTGTCTGGATTATTTTTTGATTATCTTGGATTCTCACTCATGGGCAGGAAGCCCAAGAGCATCATCATGCATACCGCACATCATTGCCTTGTGGCGAAGAAGTGCTCACACAAATATTTGTAGGGATTCGCTGAACAACTTGTTTCAGGAACTACTTTTACCGCTCGGTGGCGGCTCAATGACTGTTATAAACAGTCAAGGATATGTTATGTTTTGTATATAAGCATATTTTTACGGAAATGTCAAGGACTTTTAGGACATACCTATACATTCTTGCGGTCAACGGCCAGACGGGTGAGGTTCGATTCGATCTCCTGCTTGCCCATGTCTCTGGGCTGCCACATGTGGTGATAACTGATGAATCTCTTTATCCAGGACAGATACGACCGCTAGGTTTTGAGGAAGTAGTGTTTTCTGCGCAGCACATTGACGATGACTGCAAAAGGCTTTTGGTCCCCCGGCGTTCTCGTTCACCATCGGGCCTCTTCACGATAACGAAATATCAATATGCAAGTCTTGGAATTAAATCCTTATAATTTTAATGAAGAAATGATATAAATACAAAAGCGAAGAAATGAGGACGATGCTAACAGGCATTCAATTTTCTTTATACTGCCGCAAAAGTTGCTATATAGCAGCTTTTGCTGCAAGGATGCAGTAGAGTAACTTGTTGGGCTATAAGGAGGGCTACAATATGAAAACAACCGTTTCTGTTATAGCTTGTTTGATTTTTATCCTCAGTTTTAATCAAGTGGAATGCGCCGATAGAGGTATTCCCTATGCGGATGCAGTACCTTTTCTAGGAATTGAAGAGGCCTCAAAGGTTCTCAAAAAAGTTGTATGTGCAATACAATTTCCTGGTGAACAGCTAAAAGATAGAAAGGACGCATGGATACCTCTCGGAACCGGATTCTTGGTCAATAGTAACCGTAACACTTTATTGGCAGTAACATGCAAACATATTGTTCAATCTGCAGAAAAACTGAATAAGTCCCTTTATATAGGCATTGATACAGACAAGGGCTACCACAGAGCCCCATGCGATGTAGTATATGTTGACCCGTCTCTTGATATCGCTGTTTTGCTACCGAAACGTAATCCCCAAGACAACCTAAAATTGCAATCTTTAAGCTTTGATAAAATACTATTTGATGATGACAGCTCACTTGTTGAGGGAAGAAGTGTAATCATACCTGGTTACCCTTTGGCCCTTGGCATTGAAGACGACAAGAATCATCCTGTTGTACGATTTGGCATTGTTGCTCAGTTTACAGGGAAGAACTATTTTCTGTTAGATGGAGTTGCGAGTCATGGTAACAGTGGTTCTCCTGTATTCTCCCTCAAGTCTAAAGAGAATAAACTAATTGGCATGGTTACATCGTTTCAACCTGATACGATTAACCTTTTTGATGATAATGGAAAACTAAGCGCTAGTCTTCCTTACAATTCTGGGTTAGCACGATGTGTTACAATGAGAGCCATTTTAGCAGCATTAAATAATGTTAACTACTGATTAAATGCCGAACCAACAAATCCACCGGACGGCTTTCAGCCGCCCCCGATCAGTACGTTGGAGGATTACTGATGAAATCAATTAAAATTCGAGGAATTATTCTTATAGTTTTTATTCCCTTATTCGTCACTCCTGCATGGTCAGAAAATATCCTTAATTCTGATTACGACTACAGTATAAAGATTGCGGTCACGATTGAAGAAAATGAAAATATAATGGGCAAATTAGAGTATTCCAACCATGTACCACAGTTTCCGATTCAGTTAATAACGTTTAATTCAATTAGTGGTAGGGTTCATCCTGAGCCATATGTTTTTGAACTCCTTGAAAAGAAAGTTATTTCAAAAAAAGTACATAGAATTAAATGTCGAAGCATAAATAATAAGTATGGGAGTATAGAGATCACAGGAACGATTGATTTTAGTAATGAATTTGAGCCTAAAATCCAATTATTAACTGAGAGAGGGAACATCTTTATTAGTAACATATCGGAAAATGGTAAAAAGAGGCATATGGAATACATACCAAATATATGGTTGGGACACTAGGTATTGTACGAAATCACTACTGTAACTGCAGGATCATCGGGGCTATGCTGCTGTGGCTCCAATGAATATTTTGCGTACAGTACTTAGTGATAATAACTCACAAGCAATATTAGCGGTTATAAAGCATGTGCCCGGAAACCAAGTGCCCGGAAAGTGCCCGGAGCCACCTGTAAAGCAAGGCATGGAGCCAAGGGAATTGGGTTCAAATCAACGGATAAGTTGTCCTAAGGTAACCATATAAAATTACAATCCATCTTCATGTTCCCTGGTCGTAAATCTGGTCGGGACTTATCATTCAAAAAGCGGTCTTAACAGGGCTCAAGTCGTCTAAATTAGGCGGTATAAGGCGTCACCGTGCGCTCTCACGCCGGAGACAGGGGTTCGACTCCCCTTGGGACTACCAGACAGGCCCTGGAAGCTGTTGCTTTCAGGGCCTTTGCTTTTCATCCACCCACGCAGTGATCCCATTTCCCTCAACCATGCTTCCGGCGGAAAAATCAACCGCGCACCCCCGAGACCCTTCGCGACTGTTGAATTCCCGCTTGCAACGGGCTCACCGATGAACTACATTTCATCTACCTCAAAAACATCGACTTACCGGCAGACATGCACGGCATCACGAAGGGAGCACCTGTTGCGCTATGGCCGAAACCCCTGTAGAAATACCATCGAATAATGGTTCTGCGCCGTTCCGATCGTTCATTTTCCCCATCCTCTTCATCACTTCCCTGTTCTTCCTGAACTTCATCGCGCGGATCATCCCCGCCCCCCTGATGCCCACGATCGAAGTTGACCTCGGCATCGGCCACGCCCAGGCCGGATCGATGTTCCTCATCATCTCGTCCGGATATTTCGCATCGATTCTGGGGTCCGGGTTTCTCTCCGCCCGCATATCGCACAGAAACACCATCGTCGTTTCGGCTGTCTCTCTCGGGCTGGCGCTTATCGCCACATCCTTCAGCACAAACCTGTGGGCCATCCGCTCAGGACTTCTCCTGATCGGGCTGACGTCCGGCATCTACCTCCCCTCCGGGCTCTCCACCGTCACCTCGCTCGTCTCTCCCCGCGACTGGGGCAAGGCCATTTCCATCCACGAGCTTGCGCCCAACACGAGTTTCGTCGCCGCGCCGCTGCTGGCGGAGCTGCTCTTGATCGTCCTTCCCTGGCGCGGGGTGTTTTTCCTGATCGGCCTGCTTTCCCTGGTCATGGGGTGCGCATTTTTCCGCTTCGGCAAGGGCGGCGCATTCCGCGGCCAGGCGCCGAGTTTCGCCGCGCTGGGAATCATCATGAGGGATCCTTCGTTCTGGATCATGCTCGTCCTGTTCTGCCTGGGCATCAGCGTGACCCTGGGCATCTACACAATGCTTCCACTGTACCTGGTGAACGAGCACGATATCAGTCGCAGCCTGGCAAACACGTATGTATCCCTTTCCAGAGTCTCCTGCATCGCCATGGTCTTTGTCGGCGGATGGGCGAACGACCGGTTTGGCCCGAAGCGATCTCTCGGCGTGATCCTTGCCCTGAGCGGGCTGGTGACCGTGCTCCTCGGGAACATCTCCGGCACCGGCATTGTCATCGCCGTCTTTCTCCAGCCGCTCGTCGCCGCGGGCTTCTTCCCTCCGGCAGTCGCAGCGATCTCGTCCATCGGGCCCGCACATATGCGCGGCGTGTCCATCTCCCTGACCATCCCGTTCGCTTTCCTCATCGGCGCCGGGCTGATCCCGACCGGTATCGGGTTTGTCGGGGAGTCGGGCTCGTTCGGGCTGGGGGTCTGCATCGTCGGCGTGCTCACCCTGCTGGGCGCGATTCTGTCACAGCTTCTCCGGGTCGAAATTTCCCGCGGGCACGAGATCGGCCCCGGCGAAGAGCCCGCACTCTCCGATCAGGCAGGGTAAGGGGTTCACGGAGCTCAGCTCTGGACAGGCCCTCACTATCCGACCGCACCTTGTATGTGACGCTCCGGGGCCTGTCCGACGTTACCGCCGCGGTCTCGGGAAGCCACACGCCCGCTCGGGCAGCTCCCCAGAGAGGCTTGACCGGTATCATGCCGTTCTCTGAAAACCCCGGACGCAGCCATATCGATCAGCGATGTGAGCTTCTCTTGTATCAGCCTGTTGCTTTTGGAGGATACTTTAGCTTTAATCATGTTCGAACGTGAACTTTCCGCTGATTCCCATTACATTCACTGGAGGTGAGGACCTCATGCACGAGATGAAAAACATTGCAGTCATCGGCACCGGGGTTATCGGCTCCGGCTGGGTGACCCTGTTCGCCATGAAAGGGTATAGCGTAAGCGCATACTCGAGAAAGGCCGAAACAAGGGCTCGAGGGCTCAAAGCAGTCTGCACCAATCTCGATTTTTTGATGAGCAAGGGGGTCATATCGGAACATGCCAAAAAGCTGTCTCTTGAAAGGATAACCACAGCAGGCGAGATATCCGAGGCGATAAGGAACGCCGACTTTATCGTTGAGGCGACAGCGGACTCCTATGAAATCAAGAAGCCCATTTTCCGGGACATAGACAAATACTCCCCGGAGGATGCCATTCTTACGAGCAGCTCATCGGGCCTGGACCCGAACGAGATCCAGAAAGCCATTGCACGCAAAGACAAGTGCCTGATTGCCCACCCGTGGAACCCTCCGCATCTCATTCCTCTGGTCGAAATCGTCCCCGGCGAGCTGACCTCTGGAGACACCGTCAGCAAGACGGTCGAACTGATGGAGCGGCTGGGGAAAATTCCCGTCATCGTCCGCAAGGCTGTGCCCGGATACATCGGAAACAGACTGGCCGCAGCCCTGTGGCGCGAAGCGATACATCTCGTCAAAGAAGGCGTTGCGACAGTCGAAGACGTGGACAAAGCTCTGTATGCGGGCCCCGGTATCAGGTGGGCCTTCATGGGCCCGCATCTGATCTACCATCTCGGCGGGGGAGAAACGGGCGGTATCGGGCATTTCATAGACGGCATCGGGAATACGACGTTCAAGTCGATCTGGCAGGACCTCGCCACATGGGACCACATTACCGATTCGATGAAAGATGCGCTGATCAAGGGCGTGCGGGAAGAAATGAAGGGCAGGTCCTTTGCAGACACTGCAAAACTGAGAGACGACAGGCTGATAGATCTGTTGAAGATCATCTATTCCGGATCTTGAAACGGGCAAGAGGAGCCGGCCTCGAGGCGGTCAAAGAAGAATTCCTTGACCGGACGGCCCGAAACCCCGGGGCATGAGAAAGGATGAGCCGGTGCATGTGAAACCGTCTCCACATCACGGTCACTCATGCATGAAGCAAATGAGATGACATGATGCTCACGTATCGTGTTTCGCTGCCGGGTTTCTGATTCCCGCGCTCGCCTTCTCGATGCTGATGCCTGCCTGCAGGCAATGCCAGCCATGAATCAGATGAACGGTTCTTATCCCTGTGACTCCGTGCCGGCATTCCATATTACGCAGGTATTCACGTGGTATCGAAATACACGACATGCTTCTCCGATGTCAGGCCTCGACCGCTGGCAGCGCGCTCATGCCGATGAGTCGGAAAACCTCTTCGACCTCTGGGGTGCACACGGGATACCTGCGAGAATGCATGTCTTAAGAGTCTCGAGCCGCGTAGTTAGAGGAATACGATAACCGGCCCCTGATTTACGATTGTCCAGTCTGATGCATATTTGAAACCCCTATCCTTTGTGCTATAGAAGGAAACGGCTTTCATTTTTCATACTACCGGTTTTTTTGGAGAAGACCATGGACGATGCTTCAGGCAGCAGGAGAAACGGACAGCTCAACCCTCACGCCGACAAGGAAACAGAAGGCCCCGCAAGCAAACCTGTGGATTTCATCCGCGCCATCATCAACGATCACATGAAAACGGGCAGGTTCGACGGCCGGGTGCATACCCGTTTTCCTCCCGAGCCGAACGGCTATCTCCACATCGGCCATGCCAAATCCATCTGCCTCAATTTCAACATTGCCGCAGACTATAACGGTCTGTGCAACCTGAGGATGGACGACACCAACCCGGTCAAGGAAGAGGTGGAGTATGTCGAGTCCATAATGCAGGACGTCAGGTGGCTCGGATACGACTGGGACGATCGGATGTTCTACGCATCCGATTACTTCGATCAGCTCTACGACTGCGCAGTAGAGCTCATCCGCCGAGGAAAGGCATATGTGTGCGACCAGAGCGCCGAAGAAATGAGGCAGTACCGGGGCACGCTCACCGAGCCCGGCAGGGAGAGCCCCTGGCGCGGCCGGAGCATCGAGGAGAACCTCGACCTCTTCGCCCGCATGAGGGCTGGCGAATTCGCCGACGGCGAAAAGACGCTGCGCGCCAAGATCGACATGGCATCACCCAACCTCAACATGCGCGACCCGGTCATCTACCGCATCCTCCATACGTCTCACCACCGCACCGGCGACAAGTGGTGCATTTACCCCATGTATGACTTCACCCACTGCCTTTCGGATTCCATCGAGCGGATCACCCACTCCATCTGCACGCTCGAGTTCGAGGATCACCGGCCCCTGTACGACTGGTTCCTCGACGAGCTCGGGGTCTACCACCCCCAGCAGATCGAGTTCGCCCGGCTCAACCTCACCTACACGGTCATGAGCAAGCGCATGCTTTTGCAGCTGGTGCAGCAGAAGCTCGTAAGCGGATGGGACGACCCGAGGATGCCCACCATCTCGGGCATGCGCAGGAGAGGGTACACGCCCGAGTCCATCCGCAACTTCTGCGAGCGCATCGGGGTGGCAAAGAACGACAGCATCGTGGACGTCGAGCTGCTCGAGTTCTGCGTCCGGGAAGACCTCAACCTGAAAGCCCCGCGCAGGATGGCGGTGCTCAATCCCCTGAAGGTGGTGATCGAGAACTACCCTGAAGGCAAGGCAGAGGAGTTCGAGATCCCCAACCACCCGGACAACCCCGCCATGGGCAGCCGGAAGGTCCCGTTCTCCCGCACTGTGTACATCGAGCGCGACGATTTCATGGAAGACCCGCCCGCAAAGTTCTTCCGCCTCGCACCCGGCAGAGAGGTGAGGCTCAGGGGCGCGTACTTCATCACCTGCACCGGCGTGGTCAGAGACGCGAAAACCGGCGAGATCACGGAGCTCGTCTGCACTTACGACCCCGCCACCAGAGGCGGCGACTCCCCGGACGGGCGCAAGGTCAAGGGGACGCTGCACTGGGTTTCCGCAGAGCACGGCATCGAGGCGGAGGTGCGCCTCTACGACCGGCTCTTCACCGTGCCAAATCCGGCAGGGGACGGCGAAGGCAGGGATTTCACGGAATATCTCAACCCGCAGTCTCTGGTGACGCTGAAGTCGTGCCGCCTGGAGCCGTCCCTGAAGAGTGCGGCGCCCGGGTGCACTTACCAGTTCGAAAGACAGGGATACTTCTGTGCGGATGAAAAAGATTCCGCAGAGGGTTCGCCGGTGTTCAACCGGACGTCGACCCTGCGGGACTCATGGGCGAAAATCGAAAAGGGCGGCGACAGGACGAAGCAGAAGGCCGATCCTGCGAAACAGGCGCCGAAGAAGGTTTCCGGGCCTCGGATCGATCTGGGCGACTTCGAGAAGATCGATCTCAGGGTGGGCCTGGTCCGCGAGGTGAGCCTGGTGGAAGGCTCATCAAAGCTGCTCAGGCTCATGGTGGACGTTGGGGAAGGCCGGCTGCGCCAGATCTTCGCAGGCGTCCGCCCCGCGTATCGGGAGCCCGACGATCTGCTGGGGAAAAAGGTGGTGGTGGTTGCCAACCTCAAAGATCGCGAGATGCGCTTCGGTAAGTCCGAGGGCATGATCCTGGCCGCCGGCGAGGGCAGCCGCATGGGCGTCGTCACCCTTGACGGCGACCCGAAACCGGGCGACAGGATCTCCTGAAAAGATTCCCGCCCGGCCGTACAGGCAGAGGCGGGAGCCTTCCGGGAAAGGCAGCATTATGGAAGAGGAACTCATCCAGGCCGTTGCACAGGAGTATGTCGAGAGGCTCACTCTTCTGGCCCATCTCATCGACTCGGCAGCCGAGATAAACCGGAGCGGGCGGAGCGTGTCGCGGAAGGAGATGTGGGATATCCTCGACGAGGCGGATGCTTCGGGCTTTGCCATTTACACCGTCCACTCCCTGCTCTCGTCTCTCAAGCCAATGGATGCGGGGCCTCTTGCGTCCCCGGGCATGAGGTTCCTCCACGAGATCGTCTCTCAGGATGTGATCCCCTCCATGCGACGTCACGTGGCACAGGCGATCGACGCCATCGTCAGGGAGTTTTCCGATCGCCCCGGCAGCAGGGACGCCCGGGAAAAAGCCCTGGTGAACGCCTCGTCCGTGATCTGTATGGAGCTCTCGCGCCTGAAGCAGCTGCACCCGGGCGCGCTTCCCCATCCGGAACTGGTCGAGATGTGGGAATCGTTTTACTGCGACGAAGGATTCGCGGTCATAGATTTCGACTGATACGGCATCGCAGAGGACTGCAAGCAGATGAACGGGAGAAAGCACCGAACGGATCGCCCCCGGGAGAACCCGGCTCGCCCGGGTGCACAGGCGGGGCTGGGAGACGCCCGGATATCACTCGATAAGCTCTTCGATTTCCTCCCCGATCCCACCTTCGCCATCGACACCTGCGGAAGGGTCATTCTCTGGAACAAGGCCGCGGAAGAGCTCCTAGGAGTAAAGGCGGAAGACATACTGGGAAAGAAGAACTACGAGTATGCTGTTCCCCTCTACGGCATCAGGCGCCCCGTTCTGGCGGATCTGATCATCGAGAGAGGAAAGGACGCCGAGAAGAACTATCCGTCTCTCATCCGCAAAGATGATACCGTCCACGCAGAATGGCATGTGCAGACCCCGAAGGGACCGGTCTACATCATGGGGAAAGCGAGCCCGATATACGATGCATCCGGCAAGATCATCGGAGCGATCGAAACGATCAGGGACATCTCGGACAGGGTGCGCCGGGAGGCGGAGATCCGAAGCCGGGAGATGAAGTACCGGGACATCTTCGAAAATGTGTCCGACCTGCTCTATGTTCATGATCTGAAAGGAAGATTCATCGAATCGAATCTGACCTTCAAGACAGAGTACGGCTATACCGGCGACGACCTCGAGCATCTCACCATCCGAGACCTCATGCCCGAAGAACACCGGCACCTGTTTGAGGACTACCTGGGCCGGCTGCTCGATTCCGGCAGGAACGAGGGCTTTATGAATGTCCTTACCAAAAGCGGTGAGCCCCGCATCCTCGAATACCGCAATTCCCTCATCCGGGACGAACACGGCCGGCCGGTGTCTGTGCGGGGGTCTGCCCGCGACATCACCGAGCGCGTCCTGGCCGTGAATGGGCTGCGGCAGAGCGAGCATCGGTTCCGCGCCATGGCTGAGGCGAGCCCGGTGGTCTTCTGGATGACCTCTCCCAACCCCGTTGAAAAGGTCGTGTATGCGAGTCCCGCCTTCGAGAAAATATTCGGCTATCCCTGCGCCGAGCTCTACCGGAATCCCGGCAGCTGGTTCGAATGCGTTCATCCCCAGGACAAACATCAGGTCATGCAGATTATCAGAGGCGACCGGAAAGACGCGATGGATTTCGAATGCAGGATCGTCCGCCCGGACGGGGCGATACGGTGGATCAGGCTCAAGGCTTCACCCGTCATCGATCATGAGGGGAATACTGTGATGCTATCAGGGATAACCGAGGACATCACCGAGACCAAGCACGCCGAACAGGATAAAAAGATCTATGAAGAGCGGCTCGCAAGGGCCCAGAAGCTGGAGGCCATCGGCACCCTTGCCGGTGGAATCGCCCATGATTTCAACAACATTTTATCCATCATCATCGGCTATACCGAGCTGGCCCTGGACGAAGCCCGTGAAGACGGAACCGTCGAGAGATGCCTTAAGGAGGTGCTCAGGGCGGGAGACCGGGCAAAGGATCTGGTCGACCAGATACTCACCTTCAGCAGGCAAGCGCGGACGGAGAAAAAACCTGTGCATGTCCAGCTCATCGTCAAAGAGGCCATGAAGCTCCTGAGATCGTCTTTCCCGAGCACCATTGCCATCACCCTGGATATCGATCCCAATACTCCGGCCGTCTTCGCAGATCCCACCCAGATCCATCAGGTTGTCATGAACCTGTGCACCAACGCCTATCAGGCAATGCTGGACAGCGGGGGCACCCTGGCGGTGAGCATGGCTCCGGTGGAGATGAATGAGGCGTGCGCTCAACTCGCTCCGCGGATCAGTGCGGGATCATATCTGAAGCTCACGGTAAGCGATACCGGCCACGGCATGAGTAAGGAGACCATGAGGCGGATATTCGATCCGTTCTTCACCACCAGGGCAATCGGCAGGGGCACGGGCCTGGGCCTTGCCACCGTGCACGGTATCGTATCCGATCTGTCCGGGGCGATTTCGGTTTCCAGCACACCTGGGAAAGGAAGCATCTTCGAAGTGTACCTGCCGGCTTTTCACGTCGGGCATGAGGAGAAGACAGACCATGAGCATCCCCCCCATCCGGGCAATGGAGAGAGAATCCTCATCGTCGACGATGAATCGGCCCTGCTCATGCTCGCCCGGAATATGATCGAGCAGATGGGGTATTCAGTGACCGTGAGCTCCTCAGGGAGCGAAGCTCTGCAGGTCTTTTCCCGCGATCCCGATGCCTTCGACCTCGTCATTACGGATCAGACCATGCCCCTGCTCACCGGAATCGACCTTACCTGCAAACTGCTTGCGATCCGCAATGATATCCCCGTCATCCTCGTCACCGGCTGCAGCGAGGCAGTATCCCCCGAGCAGGCCCGGAAGAAGGGGGTGAAGGTCTATCTCGAAAAACCTTTTACTCGAAAAGCCCTGGCGGATGCCATATCCCGAGCGCTTTCCACCGGACCCGGACACGCCTCTGAAACACGGGTGGATCATATGCATGATCGGGGCGGAGGATGAGATCCCCGGGTTTTGCCGGGAAACAGACCCTCCGGGGCTTGAAACCCGCGCGGTGAACTCTTATACGTTTCTATACGGATATTTGAGCGCTGGGCAGCGGGTGACGACCCTCTGTTGACTCCGGACATCCTGCTTCCAGAGATACAGAAGACCGGTTTCCCTTTTCTATGATTTCCCTTATCAGGCCGGGGCTGAAGAACGCAGGATGAGAAAGCCGGATGTCGGGCAAGAGGTTGCTCCACAGCCTGAGCAGGGCTCGTCAATACCGGAAAGGAAAACTCCTGTGAAGAATCCGTCCGATCCAGTCTCCACGGTCATGAACCAGGTCTGCAGCGATTTTTTCATCTGTTTCGATCTTCTCCCTTTAAGCGTTTTCGAGGAGGCGGGAGGGTTTGCGCCCGGCATCACGGTCCTGCATACTCCCGGATCGATGACGGTTCTCGCCGAGCTCCCCGGCATGGAGGCCCGCGAGATCGATATTGTCTTCTTTCCGGGCCAGCTTGTCATCAGCATTGAGAAAGACGCTTCCTCCGGACGGGGCACCCCTTTGTTCGAATCATTCCGGAGAAAGGTGGCCGTCCCTTTTCCCGTCGATGTCAATGAAATCAGGGCGACACTGGATAAGGGCGCACTGATGGTCTTTCTTCCGAAGCGCAGAGGGCATTGCACGCAACAGATGCGCATCCCCATCGAAAAGATCTGAAAGCAGAATGCCTGATATTCTCCTTGTATACGGGGTGAAAAATCATTATCATGCATAGTCAATGATTTTGCCGGGCGCCATAGTATTTCAGCGCCACCCATATACAACAATGTTCATGCTTCATGAGGGGGGGCTTGCATATGCGAGGGGCGAGAATCCTCGTCATCGATGACGAGGAGGGCATCCGAACTACATTCAGCGCATTTCTAGAAAAAGAAGGATATCAGACACTGGCGGTTCCCGATTACGCGAAGGCCATGGAGGCCCTTAAGAATACGCCGTTCGATCTCGTTTTCACGGATATCATTCTCGGTCCACGTTCCGGCATTGACGTCCTCAAGGAGATCAAGACCCAGGCATACCCGTGCCCAGTGATCATGATCACCGGAGCCCCCGATATCGAGACGGCTGCTGCTTCGGTACGGCTCGGGGCATTCGATTATCTTCCGAAGCCCATCAGGAGAGAGACCCTCGTACGGGTCACGAAACACGCCCTGCAGCACAAGGCGTTGAGTGATGAAAAGAAGATCGTCGAAGCCGAGAAGGAGCGGTACCGCCTTCATCTGGATGCCGTCTTCCGCAGCGTGGAGGACGCCATTATTACAGTCGACAACCACCGGCGGATAACTCAGGTCAACGATGCCTTTGAAAAGATCTGCGGCCTGCAGGCCCATGAGGTGATCGGAGAAGAATGCGGCGCCGGGAGATACCGGTGCGGCAGGATGTGCTGCGAGGTCCTGAGACAGACACTCGAAAGCCTGCTTGCCGTCCATGAATACCGGATCGAGTGCAGGCACCCGGAACGGAGCAATCAGGTGGTTGTCCTCAATGTTTCGCCCTTGCGGGACAGATGCGGTCAGCAGATCGGCGCGGTCATGATTATCCGTGACGTAACCCGTCTCTCGCTGCTTGAGAAGGAACTGCTGGAGCGCAACCAGTTCCACAGCATCATCGGTGCCAACAAGAAAATGCGGGAGATATACGATCTCCTGGAAAACCTGAAGGACATCGATACTACGGTGCTCATCACCGGGCCGAGCGGCACGGGAAAGGAGCTCGTGGCCAGGGCGATCCATTACAGCGGAAACCGCGCCGCCCACCCCTTCGTGGTGGTGAACTGCTCTGCACTAGCTGAGAATCTGCTGGAAAGCGAGCTGTTCGGCCACGTCAAGGGCGCATTCACCGGCGCCATCAAAGACAAGACCGGCCGGTTCCAGATCTCTGATCACGGCACAATATTCCTCGACGAAATCGGAGATATATCTCCCAGGATTCAGCTCAAGTTGCTGCGGTTTCTGGAGAGTAAGGAGTTCGAGCGGGTGGGAGATTCTACACCGGTGAAGCTCGATGTCCAGGTCATAACCGCAACAAATCAGAATCTCAGAGAAAAGGTCGAACGCGGCGAATTCCGGGAAGACCTCTACTACCGCCTCAAGGTAGTGGAGATCAAGCTGCCCTCTCTTGCGGAAAGGCGGGACGACATCCCGCTTCTCACCGGCCATTACATTGAAGTGTTCAACAACCGCTTCGGCAGGAACGTTATGGGCGTGTCTCCAGATGTGGAGAAGCTGTTCATGGAATATCGATGGCCGGGCAACATCCGCGAGCTCATCCACACCCTGGAGCATGCCTTCGTGGTGTGCAAGAGGCCTATAATCGAGATCGAGGACCTTCCGCCGGAGATACGGGATCATGGAAAAACCTCCAGAAGCTCCGGGAGAAGCCTGTTCGCGGGGAGAGACCGGATTCTCGATGCCATCCGTCAGGCTGGAGGCAACAAGGCGAAGGCCGCACGGGAACTGGGAGTCAGCCGCCAGACTATTTACCGCAAAATCCGCGGATATCAAAAAGGTAACCCTTTCGAAAAACTGTAACATGTGACACTTGTGTACCTGTAACATCCCGATTGCGTGGTACACATATCCGTGTGCGGCTACAAAATTGAAATCTCCACAGATTATTTATAACATATTGATTTAACTATTCATATAAACATCATTCCACGGAATATCCCTCCGATGGTACGCTTGTTGCCCGGCGCTTCCGGAACAATCAAAGGTTCTGTAAGAGGACAGGAGGGGAACGGCATCATGAGAAACAGCCGGCTGGTGGTCCGGATACAGGTGGATGCTGTGGAGCGGTATCTGGATGAGGATATCGGGCCAATTCTCATCGCATGTATCAGAAAAGACCGTGATTTTCAGAGCCATCTGGATCAGCTCGAAGATATCGCCCTCGAATCTCGAAAAGACGGCGTCATGGTAGGATATATACTGGATGACCTTCTCACGTATTTCACCAACCGCTTCGGCATCGGAGGAACCCCCACATATCTCATGATCAGAAACGGAGTCGTGCTCGGCACCCTTCTCGGGAAAAATTCCGGCCCGGAGCTCACTCAATTCGTCAGGGTGGCCGGCAGGAGATTCAAACCGATGAGCAGCACCCGGAGATCAGGTCGTGAACGAGCTGATGCAGGAAAGATCAGCACCGGCAGGAACAAGGGAGGAATATAACAGTGGAGAGCCTGATTTTCCCCCACGTCTCCTTCCCAGGGAATAGCAACGGGCGCAACGGAACATACGCGATATCTGGAATCCCCGACTCCATAGGAATCACCCTCTTCGCGATGATCCGTAAAAAAAATACCAAGCCTCAAGGAGGAGATCATGTTTAAGAACCTGAAGTTGGGAACAAAGCTTATCCTTGTGGGATCGGTGATTCTTCTGGTCCCTCTGGCCACCGTGGGTTTCTTTGCCGTTAAAAAGGCGACCCAGGGACTGACCAACATCGAGTATGAGCAGCTTGCGGCGGTAACGTCCACCCTTGCAAACGGGATAGACAATACGTTGAAAAGTGAAACAAAAGTGGTCATCGATCTCGCTGTCGACTCCACAACCGTCACTGCTGCGGCCTCGGTGGCTGCAAAAGGCCTGAGCAACTCTCAGGCCGAAGTGGCCGAACTGAACGAGAAGCTCAGGGTGTTCAGCCAGACTCCGGGGCTTCGGGACAATTCACAGGTGGTGTTGACAGCCGATGCGACCGGAAAGGTAATAGCCGCATCCGACCCCTCGTACCTCGGAATTTCCATCGCTGAGAGGGATTATTTCAAGGATGCCATTGCAGGCAAGGTGAATATCGGGAAAGCGGACATCAACAAAGTGACGAAGGCCCCCTTTGTTCCTATTGCCTCCCCCATCTACTCGGGCGGAAGGGTTGTCGGAGTGATCTCCAATACCCTGGATATCGGTTATCTCAGTGAGTTCATCGTTAATATCAGAACCGGCAAGACGGGCTATGCTTATATGACCGACAAGAGTGGCATTATCATTGCCCATCCAGTCAAAGAACATGTCATGGTGCTGGACCAGACGAGACTCAAGGGCATGGAAGCAATCACTGAAAAGATGCTGTCCGGGCAGTCGGGAGTCGAACATTATGTGTTCGAAGGAATTCCCAAGACAGCCGGTTTTGCATCTGTAGAAGCAACAGGCTGGAGTGTGTGTCTCTCCCTTCCCAATGAGGAATTCCTGGCACCCGCCCGCGATGTCCGCAATGTCGTGTTCATGGCTGCGGTCCTGTTCTTCGGCGCGGCTTTCGCGGTCTTCTTCCTGTTCGCCAGGAGCATCACCAAGGCCCTGAGAAAAGGCGTCGACCTCGCCGTGAGGGTGGCCGAGGGCGATCTCACCGCGGACATCGACGTTGTGCAGAAGGATGAAATCGGCATGCTGGCGGAGGCCATGCGCAACATGATCAGGAAGCTCCGGGCAATCGTTGCGGACGTGCACGCCGCGGCGGCCAACGTGGCTGCGGGCAGCGAGCAGATGAGCTCTACGGCTGAGGAGATGTCGCAGGGTGCGAGCGAGCAGGCGTCTGCCGCCGAGGAGGCCTCGTCCTCCATGGAGCAGATGGCTTCCAATATCCGCCAGAATGCGGACAATGCCCAGCAGACCGAGAAGATCGCGGTCAAGTCGGCGCAGGATGCAAAGGAAGGCGGCCAAGCGGTTGATGAAACCGTAAGTGCGATGAGAACCATTGCCGAGAAGATCGCCATCGTCGAAGAGATTGCACGGCAGACCGACCTGCTGGCCCTGAATGCGGCCATTGAGGCCGCCCGTGCAGGCGAGCACGGCAAGGGGTTCGCGGTAGTGGCGGCAGCGGTGAGAAGGCTCGCGGAGAGGAGTGCAGAGGCTGCAGGCGAGATCAGCAAGCTCTCGGTCAACAGCGTCGAGGTGGCGGAGAAGGCGGGCAAGCTCCTCTCGCAGATCGTGCCCGACATCCAGAAGACCTCCCAGCTCGTTCAGGAGATCACGGCCGCCAGCAACGAGCAGAATGCAGGAGCGGACCAGATCAACGCGGCCATCCAGCAGCTCAACCAGGTCGTTCAGCAGAACGCCTCCGCAGCGGAAGAGATGTCTTCGACCTCAGAGGAGCTCTCTTCCCAGGCCCTCCAGCTCCAGGAGACCATCGCGTTCTTCAAGATCGATGATACCGGCGTTTCGAAGTCAGCTCAGGCACAGGCAGCCTTAGATACGAAGAAAAAGATCACAGCGGGCAAAGCCCAGGTGGCCCATCTGTCGCACCATGACGCCTTAAAAGCGCCGGTGGGAAAGGTTTCGCACGGCCCCAAGCCCGCAGGAGTAATCCTCAGCCTCGGCGAAGCCGACACCAGGGGTGACTCTAAGGACGAAGAGTTTGAGCGCTACTGAGAAAGCGAGGAGGACGTCATGAGTGTGCAAGAAATATCCGAAACCACCCAGTATCTCTCGTTCCACCTGGACGAGGAGGAGTTCTCCCTGGAGATATCCCGCGTGAGGGAGGTTCTGGATTTCACGAGGATCACCAAAGTCCCCCAGTCCCCACCCTTCATGAGAGGTGTCATCAACCTGAGGGGGTCGGTAGTGCCTGTGGTGGACCTCAAGGACAAATTCGGAATAGGGAAAACCGAAAAAACCGTCAACACCAGAATCATCATCTGCGAAATCGACGTGGACGGCGACATGACCACCATCGGTGCTCTGGCCGATTCGGTTCATGAAGTCATGGAAATCGAACCCGAACATATCGAGCCGGCTCCCAGAATCGGCACTCGGCTCAATACCGAGTTTCTCAAAGGCATGGGCAAACGCGATGAAGAGTTCATCATGATTCTCGATATCGATAAGATCTTTTCCTCGGACGAGCTCTCCCTGGTAAGCCAGACAGGGGCGGCGGCTCAACGAGGCGGGTCCGAAGAGCCACAGGCACTGGAGGCATCTCCCCCGGGCATGTAGCGAGGCCTTTCCCGTCGCCGGGCTGCCGTGTCGCCACAATGATGCGGCAGCCCGGCAGGACGACATACAGCTAAGGATGGAACAAAGAGTATTGAGACGCAATATGGAAATGAGACGGGAAAACGGATCTGTTTTTCTTCGCGCCGGCCTGTCGCAGGAGCTGTTTTCACGCTTAAGCGACTTTATCTACCGCGAGAGCGGGATCAAGATGCCGCTGACGAAGAAAACCATGCTGGAGGCGAGGCTCCAGAAACGCCTCAGGTCCATGGGACTCACCTCGTACGACGAGTACTGCAGCTATCTGTTCAGCCCTGAAGGCATTGCGAACGAGCTGGTGCATATGATCGATGTGGTGACGACCAACAAGACCGATTTCTTCCGGGAAGCACAGCATTTCGAATATCTCATAGAGCATGTCCTCCCCAGCCTCGTCCAGTCGAGAGGAGCGGGAATCAGAAGACCCTTCATGGCCTGGTCCGCGGCCTGCTCTTCCGGCGAGGAGCCGTATACACTGGCCATGGTGCTCGATCAATTTTCCCGCCGGGCCCGAGGGTTTACCTTCCAGGTTCTGGGTACTGACATCTCCACCCGGGTGCTTGAGACCGCGCGGGACGGTATTTACCATGAGGAACGCATTGAGCAGATCCCTCTTGAGCTCAGGCGCTCTTATTTCATGAAGAGCAGAGACCGGAGCAGGAGGCTGGTGCGGGTGGTGCCCGAGCTCAGGGCTCACGTGAAGTTCAGGCGGCTCAACTTCATGGAGGATGACTTCGGGATGCGCGAGAAGATGGATGTCGTCTTCTGCCGCAATGTCCTCATCTACTTCGACCGGCCTACGCAGGAAGCAGTCATAAATCGGATCTGCGGCCATCTTCACTCGGGCGGATATCTCTTCACCGGCCATTCGGAAACCATCAACGGTATGAAAGTCCCCCTGACGCCGGTCGCCAATACCGTGTCCAGGAGGATCTGACTATGATGTCGACGGTTCTGCCCAGGCTCAAGAAATGCTACCTGAAGCCGGGCGAGGTCCTTCTCACGACAGAGCCGTCTCTCATCACCACGGTCCTGGGATCATGTCTGGCGGTCACTATGCGCCACAAGGCCTCCGGGATGAGCATCATCTGTCATTCGGTCATGCCTGCCAGGGCGGATGCCCGGGAGAAAATCAAGGGCAATGCATTCCTGTATGTGGACTCATCCCTGCAGTGGATGATCGATCGCTACGCAGAAAAAAGTATCCGGATGCGCGACATCGAGGTGAAAATGTTCGGAGGCGCAGCCCTGTTCCAGGATCCCGCCTCATTGCAACGCGACGCGAGCGTGGGGCAGAAGAATATCGATGCCGCCACGGCGTTTCTCAAGAAGCACCGGATCAACCTCGCGGCATGGAACGTCGGAGGAAGCCGCGGACGGAAGCTCATCTTCAACACCGAGACAGGCGAGGTCCTCGCCAAATTCATCACCAAGGCAGAAATATCTCTCATCAACTGCGGAGGAAAGAAATGAAGAAGATACGAGTGCTCATCGTCGACGATTCCGCCCTGGTACGCCAGACACTCCAGGAAATTCTCTCATCCGATCCGAGAATCGAGGTCATGGGGCTCGCCTCAGACCCGTATGTTGCGGCGGAGAAGATGAAATGCGAGGTGCCCGACGTGATCACGCTCGATGTGGAAATGCCCAAAATGGACGGACTCACCTTTCTCAAGAAGATCATGGAGCAGCATCCCATCCCGGTGGTGATCTGCTCGTCCCTCGCCGGCAAGGGCACGGAAACCGCCATGAAAGCCCTGGATTATGGAGCCGTAGAGGTGATCCACAAACCCTCGCTGGGCACCAAGCAGATGCTCCAGGAGTCGACCACCCTTATCTGCGATGTCGTGGTGGCCGCCTCCAGATCCCGGGCAAAGCGGAGGTCGCCCGAGGTCAATCTGGCCACCCCGAAGCTCAGCGCCGATGCAGTCATTGCAAAGGCGAGGCCGGACTCACAGCTCCAGACCACGGAGAAGGTGGTGGTGATCGGCGCCTCGACAGGCGGGACAGAGGCGCTAAGAGTCTTTCTGGAGTCAATGCCGGAAAATTGTCCCGGGATGGCCATTGTCCAGCACATGCCCGAGGGTTTCACCAAGGCGTTCTCCCAGAGGCTGGACGGCCTGTGCCGCATCACGGTGAAAGAGGCCATGAACAACGACACCGTGCTTCCCGGCCATGCGCTGATCGCTCCGGGAAACAAACACCTCCTTCTGAAGCGAAGCGGGGCCAGATATTATGTGGAGATCAAGGACGGACCTCTGGTTTCCCGCCACCGGCCATCGGTGGATGTCCTGTTCCGCTCAGCATCGCGCTATGCAGGGAAGAACGCCATCGGCGTCATCATGACCGGCATGGGGGACGACGGCGCCAAAGGCATGTTCGAGCTCAAGGAATCAGGGGCATACACCATTGCGCAAGACGAAAAATCATGCATCGTTTTCGGGATGCCGGCCGAGGCCATCAAGCTGGGCGGTGTGTGCAAGATACTGCCTCTTGAGGCCATACACAGTGAGATCATGAAGATATACAACACATCCATACACTCCGGGCTGAAAGCATGAAGATAAGCAAACTGCACAGACACCTCCTCGACAAATTCTTTGGCGACAGCCGGGACAGCCAGACTCCGGGACGGGAAACCGCCTCCCCTTGGATCTCTTCGCTTCGAGACGCATCTGAGATGCTGGGCGCGCTGGAAATCAGGACAGAGCGCGATTTCCTTGAAATCGGAGATAGACTCCAGGAATTTCATCGGCAATCCCAGGAAATGGCCGATATGGCATCGCACGTTCTGGGCCTCATGACCGGCGAGGATTTCCATCGGTCGATCAAAGCGCTCGCCGATATCATAGAGGATCTGGGATGTCGCTTAAGGGCGTCCCGGGAGCATTTCGGACGGATCTCGCAAATATTCAGACAGTACTACGATACATTGCATTTCGTATCATCGTCGATGGAAGGATTCAAGGCGCTCGTGCTCAACCTGAGGATGCTCGGCTTTTTCACACGGGTGGAAAACGCCCATCTCTTTTCCGACGAATCCGGATTCAGCTCGCTGACCGATGACGTGAAGAAACTCTCCGAGAGTGTCAAGGAGAAATCCACGAGCATAAAAGACAAATCGGATGAGCTTCTGGCCGCGATCACTACAACTCTTTCGGCCATGTCGGCATCGCAGAAAAGCCAGAGCTCCCAGACCGACATAATGCTCCAGCATATTGCCTCGAATCACAAGATCCTGAGCAGGAAAACTGAAAACGCTCTGGGCGGCGCAGAGCTCATTGCACAGAGCACGGGCGGAATCACAGAAAGCATCGGGGATATCGTACTGGGATTGCAGTTCCATGATATCACCCGGCAGCAGATCGCACATGTGAGAGAGGCACTCGAAGGCGTCGCCCAGGATATGGAGACCGGAGAAAGGCCCCTGGCCGAGCTTGCGGGCATTACCGCCGACATCTGTTCTCTCCAGACCCTTCAGCTCTCACAGTCACAGGAAGAGTTTGTCAGAGCGGTGAAGAACATCCAGGAGAATCTCGGCAGAATCGCCCGGAGCGTGGAAGAGATCGTGAACGAAACCAACACCGTCACCTGGGCGTCGGGCTCCGCCGGCATGAGTTTCATGGAGGAGATCGATTCGGGTATATCGGCGGTCATCGCTGCTCTTGATCAAGACATCGCGGAACGCTCGCGCCTCACCGCCACTATCAAGTCCGCCAGCGGCATGGTATCCGATATGTCGCATTTCGTGAAGGAGATCGAGGAGCTGGGGCTGAACCTTCAGCTCATCGCGCTAAACGCCCGGATCAAGGCCGCCCATATCGGCAGCGAGGGTGCGGCATTGGACACCATCTCGGGCAGCATCTACGAGCTTTCCAAGAACTCCCGCTCGGACACGCTCGTGCTCTCCGACACACTTTCCGAGATAGGTGAACTCGCCCTGGGATTTGATAAAGACCTCGAAGAGATACAACAAGATCAGCAGCAGCAGGTTGAACGATTGATGAACAGCCTCAAGTCCATCATCGCTTCTCTCCACGAGATAAACGGAAACATCCTTGCCGTTACCGCGGATATGAACAGCCAGGGCAAGTCCCTTGCAGAAGATATCACGGAAATGATCGGCGGGATCACGGTGCATGACAAGGTAAAAGAAGCCCTGACAGAGGTTCGCGATATGATCACCCGGGTGGCCGATCATATTGCAGAGGCATTTCCCGATCACGACAAGTCGGCGGCGGCGGCATATCTGGAAGCGCTTGACAAGCGCTACACCATGGAAAGCGAGCGGGACATCCACTTCAAGCATCTGGAGCGGAAATCCGAGCAGGAAAATTACAGCCCGGACCGCCTCCCGCGGGGCGATCTGGGCGACAATGTGGAGTTGTTTTAACAAATGAATCAGAAGTGACAGCAGCGCTGAAGGAGAACAAAGATGGAAGATATTCAGCTGCAAGACAGGGGAGCGGGCGAAGGCAACCTCCTGATACTACGGGGGGCGCTGACCATCGAAGCTGCTTCGAGGCTCAGGGGAGCACTGCTGAAAGCATACGAGTCACAAAGTGCTCTGGAGCTGGATGTACGTGCCCTAGAGTCCATTGACCTGGCATGCGTTCAGGTGCTTTGTTCGGCACACCGCACCTTCCATCAGGCGGGCAGGGACATCGCCGTTGCCGGAGGGATCACCGACGGCGTCCGTTCGGCTCTCAGGGCAATGGCGATCGATCCGGAGGTCTGCGATTCATCACGTGTTTCGGTGTGTCCATGGAAAGAAGGAGACGGCCATGAGTAAAAAAATACTGGCAGTGGACGATTCGGCAAGTATCCGGCAGATGGTTTGTTTCACCCTGCAGAAGGAAGGATACGAGGTGATCGAGGCGTCCGACGGCAGGGATGCGCTGTCCAAGATCGGCGCAAGTGCGGTGAATATGGTGATCACGGATCTTCACATGCCCAATATGAACGGCATCGAGCTCATCCAGGCGCTCAGGGCGAATCCCTCGTTCAAGTTCACTCCCATCGTCATGCTCACCACCGAATCTCATCAGGACAAGAAGGATATGGGCAAGCAGGCCGGAGCCACCGGCTGGATCGTGAAGCCCTTCAAACCGGAGCAGCTGATCGCCGTGGTCAAACGGTTGCTCGGGTAGACGGGGAAACCGGCGGACACTCTTGTGAGGAGAAAGACATATGGACGCACCAAAGCAGGTCTATCGTGAAGAGGCATTCGAACTGCTTTCCGATCTCGAGGATGCGCTCATCGAACTGGAGCAGCAGCCAGGCGATTTGGACACCGTCAACAGGATCTTCCGCGCCATGCACACCATCAAAGGCTCGGGGGCCATGTTTGGATTCGACGAAATCGCGACCTTCACCCACACCATCGAGACTGTATACGATCTCATCCGTGAGGGAAAGCTCTCGGTGGACGAAGACCTCATCAGCCTGACGCTGCGCTCCTGCGATCAGATCAAGGCCATGCTGTCCGCTTCCGAAGGAGAGGTGCAGGCTGACGACGCCCTGACCCTGGAGATTTCATCAGCCTTCAAGAGGCTCATACCCGCAGAACCCGACGATGCAGCACAAAATGCCCGATGCGGCATATCAGAAGGCGGCGAGGAGGATATCGATGAGAAGGTCGAAGCCACCTTCCGCATCCGATTCAGGCCTCACCGCGAGCTGTTTCAGAACGGCACCAACCCGGTTCCTCTGCTCAATGAGCTCAGGAGCCTCGGCCATGCCCGCATCATCTGCCACCTGAAAGATATCCCGGACCTTCACGAGATCGATCCCGAGGCCTGTTACACTTCCTGGGACATTATTCTCACCACGGACAAAGAGGACAATGCCATCCGGGATGTATTCATCTTCGTGGAGCATGTCAGTGACATCGAGATAACCCTGATCGACGACAGCAATGGAATCGAAGAGGAAGAATACAAAAAGATCGGCGAGATTCTCTTCGATCGAGGGGATATCAGTCTGAGCGACCTGGAGAACATCCTGGGGAGGCAGAAGAAAATCGGCGAGATGCTCGTGGAATCGGGGAAGGCACGCAGATCAGAGGTGAAGTCCGCGCTGGTCGAGCAGGAACAAGTGCGGGAGCTGCGCAAAAAGCGCGTAGCCGCTTCGGTCGGGGAGGGAGCGTCCAGCATCCGGGTGGCATCCCACAAGCTCGACTCTCTGGTGAATCTGGTGGGCGAGCTGGTGACCGTACAGGCGAGACTCTCCCAGCTTTCCGCCCAGAGGAACGACACAGACCTCACTCTGGTTTCCGAAGAAGTGGAACGCCTCACCGCAGAGCTCAGAGACAACGCTATGGGCATGCGCATGCTGCCGATCGGAACCATCTTCGCCAAGTTCAAGCGCCTGGTGAGAGACCTCTCCACCGAGCTCGGCAAGGAGGTGAACTTCACTACATCAGGCGAAGAGACAGAGCTGGACAAGACCGTCATCGACAAGCTCGGCGACCCCCTGGTTCATCTCATCCGCAACAGCATCGATCATGGAATCGAGTCGCCGGATGCCAGGAAGGCCGCGGGCAAGCCGGCAGAAGGGACCATCAGGCTTACCGCGGAGCATTCCGGGGCGCACGTGCTCATCTCGGTGAGTGACGACGGAGCAGGCCTCGACACTGAGGCCATCAGGTCCAGGGCCATTGAAAAGGGGCTCATCAGCCCTGATGCCGCAATGAGCGAGAAGGATCTTTTCGAGCTCATACTCACCCCGGGCTTTTCCACGGCAAAATCGATATCCAAGGTGTCGGGCAGAGGTGTGGGCATGGATGTGGTGACGAGCAGCATCGAGTCTTTCGGCGGCACCGTGGAGATCGCTTCCGTTCGCGGCAGAGGAACGACAATCACCCTGAAGCTGCCCTTGACCCTGGCTATCATCGACGGCCTTCTGGTCACCATCTCCGATGAATTCTTCGTCATCCCCCTCAATGCCGTCGTCGAATGCATCGAGCTCTCGGACGAAGACAGGCGCCACACCCACGGCAGAAACCTCGCCCGCGTGCGGGAAGAGATCGTGCCATACATCCCCCTGCGTGAGGCCTTCGCTCTGGGAGGAGGCAAGCCGTCCATCGAGCAGGTGGTGGTCACCGAGGTCGGGGAGCGCAGGATCGGCTTCGTGGTCGACAAGGTCGTCGGCCAGCATCAGACCGTGATCAAGAACATGGGCAAATTCCTGAGGCATGTGGATGGCGTATCCGGGGCAACGATCATGGGGGACGGAACCGTGGCGCTCATCCTCGACATCAACAAGATCACCCAGCAGAGCGAGTACATGGAAGCAAGCATGAACGCAGCCGGTCACCATGCCTGAAGAATGATGGGGGCTCCGGGTTAACCGGCCAGAATATCGGCTGAGCGGATGAAGCGGACCCCTTTGTCCGTCATGGTTTTCAAGGCGCGGGATACACTGTCCGGAGGCGATCCCACCGGCCTGGCAAGGTCGGTGATGACATACATCTCATACCCGAGGCCCACACCGTCTACTGCAGTGAAAAAGACGCAGTAGTCCAGTGCGAGGCCGCAGATGAAGAGCCGCTTCACCCCCCGGGATTTCAGATAGCCGTCGAGCCCTGTCCGGGTTTTCAGGTCGTTTTCCAGAAACCCAGAGTAGCTGTCGATATCCCGGTGGTAGCCCTTGCGGATAACCGCCTGGGCGAATCGGGTGTCGAGATCTCTGTGAAACTCCGCGCCGGGGCTTCCCTGAACGCAGTGGTCCGGCCAGAGCACCGGCCCGAGGCCTTCGGATTTGAAGGCGTCATATGGTTTCTTCCCCGGATGCGCCGAGGCGAAAGAGCAATGGCCCGAGGGATGCCAGTCCTGGGTGAGTATCACGGGCAAATCGGCCGTGCTGAAGACCTCCATTATTCTGTTGATTCCCGGTATGATGGAATCGCCTCCGTGTACGGCAAGCGCCCCCCCGGGAATGAAGTCGTTCTGGATATCGACGACCGCCAGCGCATCTCCCCCGGCGGGTTTCAGACATTTTTCGCAGATCAGGTCCTCCAGTCTCACGGTATGTTCCTCCAAGCTAACACTTTCTTTGTGGCTGACATATTGTAAGTATTTTCCGCCCCTCAATCAACCTTCGGCCCCTGACCGTGCCCGCGGAAAGAGCCTGTCACTCCGACGGCGAATCGGCCTGCTCATGGTTTTCGCCCCTGGCGAGCGAGGCGAAGATACCCAGGCCGCACAGGAGGGAAAAGATGATGAAGCCCGCCTTCATGCTCTTCATGAAGGCGGGATAGAGCGCGGGGCTCAAGGCGTTCGCACCGATGAACAGCGCAAAGAGCGCCAGGGCGATTCCCATGCTCAGCGCCTGTCCCAGCACCCGCATAGTGGAGAGGAATCCTCCGGCCAGCCCATACTGCTGCCTGTCCACCGCACCCATGACCGCATTGGTGTTGGGGGAGGAGAAGAACGCGAATCCCAGCCCGACGACGACGAGGGGCGCGAGGATCTCCGGAAGACCCGACGCTTCGTCCAGAAACGCCAGCAGGGAAAGTCCCAGGCTGGTCACTGTCATGCCCGCGGATGCCAGCAGCCGGGGCTGGATGCGATCGGAGAGCCTTCCCGCCAGGGGCGAGAAGACGGTCATGACCAGAGGCTGAGACACCAGGATAAGGCCCGCCTGCTGAGGGCTCATGTTCTTGATGTACTGGAGATACAGGCTCATGAGAAACGTAATGGCAAATGTGGCGCTGTAGTGGATGAAGGCCGCGAGATTGGACATGGCGAACTGGCGGTTGCGGGTGAGCAGGCCGATGCCGATCAGCGGATCATCGGCCTTTTTCTCCCAGGAGAGAAAGGCGAGGATGCCTGATGCGCCCAGGAGCACCAGTACAACTCCTTCCGTCTCCGGGATCCGGGAAAAGCCGTACATGGCGGCAATGAGGCTGCCGGAGTAGATCAGAGAGCCGATCAGATCGATCGAGCCGGTGCCTGCATGGCTTTCCCTGACGCCGAACACCGTGAGCACCAGTACCGCAAGTCCAATAATGGCGCTCACGAAAAAAATGCTCTCCCACCCGAAACGACCGGTCAGGACCCCCCCGATGAACGGGCCCAGAGAAAGCCCCAGGTAGACCGCAGCGACGTTTATTCCGAGCGCCCTGCCCCGTTCTTTCGGGGGATAGACAGAGGTAAGGATGGCCACGCCGGTGCCGAAGATCATGGAGCTCCCCAATCCCTGAAGGATGCGCATCGCAATGACGAAACCCGCGGAAGGGCACAGAACCATGAGGAGCGAGCCGGCTGTTAGGATCGCATTTCCCCAGGCGAAGATCCGCTTTCTCCCGGTGATGTCGGCCAGTCTGCCGAAGGGAAGGAGAAAGACTGCCGATGCGAAGAGATAGGAGGTGGACACCCAGTTCAGCGTCAGTGCATCCATGGAGAACGCCTCTCCGATAGCGGGCAACGCGATATTGACAGACGAGCCCATGAACGGTGTGAGGAATGACGATATCGATGCCGCGACGAGGACGATCGCCCTGCTTCCCGTGTTCTTCATGCTACGGTCTCCGGAGCATGCAGAGGCAGGCGATCTCCGTGGGCGTAAAAAGGCGGGCATGTGCCTGCGCCCGGGAGCCTCGCGGACAGGAGAAGGGCTCAGTGATCTTCACGGGTTCTCTTCTTGGTGAGGTTGTACTTTTCCGCCTTGAGGTAGAACGTCTTGTAGTTCAAGCCGGATTCCCTGGCCGCTTCGGCGATGACCCCCCGATGCTTTCTCAGGAGGTGCTCGAAATACTTGCGCTCGAACTGCTCGATGAGGTTCTGCTTGATGGCGTGGTACCCGGCGCCATCCCCAGCATCGACCCATATGGTGGGGTCCTCGGCCGCATCTTCCACCGGCCTCGCTGCGGCTTCGTGGAAATTCCTGCCCAGATCCGGGAAATGCTCGATCCTTTCACTCCGGCAGGAAACGATCGCCCGCTGGATCACGTTTTCCATCTCCCGGACATTGCCGGGCCAGGAATAGGCCATCAGCTGATTCATGGCCTCCCGCGACACCCCTTTCACCGGCGAGTTGAATTTCTTGCCGTGCTTCTCGATAAAGTGGTTCACCAGAAGCGATATGTCGTCCTTTCGCTCCCTCAAGGGGGGGATGATGATGGGCAGGACGCTGATGCGGTAAAAGAGATCTTCACGGAAGAGCTCCTTCTTGATCATGCTCTGGATGGGCCTGTTGGTTGCGCAGATGACCCGGAAATCCAGGTCGATTTCCCGATTGCTTCCCAGGCGGGTGATCTTGCCGTCTTCCAGGACTCGCAAGATCTTGGCCTGGAGATCCAGGGGGATGTCGCCGATCTCGTCGAGGAAGAGCGTGCCGGTATGGGCCTTCTCGAACTTGCCGATCCGCTGGCTGACAGCACCGCTGAAGGCTCCCTTCTCATGTCCGAAGAACTCCGACTCCAGCAGATTCTCCGGTACCGCCGCGCAGTTGATTGTCACGAACGGCTTCGAGCGCCGGTCGCTGCGGGAATGGATGGAGCGGGCCACGAGCTCCTTGCCTGTCCCGGTCTCTCCCAGGATGAGCACGGTGAGGTTGGTGTCGGCGGCGGTGATGATCTGGTCATAGAGCTTCTGCATCTTCGAGTTCGATCCCACGAGCTGATCGAGCCCCTCTGCATACTGGGAGATGCGGCCCTTGAGCTCGATATTCTCTTTCAGGATCTCCTGCTGACGGATGATCTTGGTCAGCGAGAGCTCAAGAGTGCTCATGTTGAACGGCTTTTCCAGAAAATCATAGGCTCCGTACTTCATGGCCTCCACGGCCCCGGACACGGATCCGAAGGCGGTGATGACCACCACGTAGACGGAGGGATACTTCTTCTGGATTTCCTTCAGCAGCGCATATCCGTCCATCCGGGGCATCCTGATGTCCGTGATCACGATATCGTGGGGAGTGACGCTCAGCTTTTCCAGGGCATCGACTCCGTCGCTGGCGGTGTCGATCACAAGATCAAGGCTTGATGAGAGCAGGGCCTCTTTGAGCTGCTCCAGGAATACCTGTTCGTCATCAACGAGCAGGATTCGTTTTTTCCCCTGGCTGTAGAAATCCGCATCCGCCTCTGAAAAACGGTCTTTCTTCATGAGAAGTCCTCACGCTTGCCTGGCGCGGTCTGATTGACTGACGCCTGATCCACGGGAATTCGGATGACGAATCGCGATCCCTCCCCCGCCCTGCTGGAAACCTCGATCTCTCCATGGTGCATATCGACGATCTTCTGAACCAGCGCAAGCCCGAGCCCAGTGCCCCTGGCCTTCCTGGTGAAGAAGGGCTGAAAAATCCTTTGGAGATCGTCGTCCACCATGCCGCACCCGGTGTCATCCACACGGATTTCCATGACATCTGATACATATTCACGTGTTTTGCCCTTGAAGACATAGCCCGGCACATGGGAGGTGGAAATCGAGAGCTTGCCTCCCGAGGGCATGGCATCGATGGCATTGTCGATGAGGTTCTCTATGAGCTGCCGGATCTGCGTTCCGTCCACCAGGACGCTGTCATGGCTCGTGTCAAATGACACCTCGACCTCTATACACTGGTTCGCGCACTGGTCCGCGCGGTTGAACAGAAGGCCTTCGATGATGTTGCTGATGCTGTATACTTTCAGGTTTATCTTTCCTGAACGCGTCCATTCGAGGATCTGTGTCACGAATTTCTCCAGGGTGTCAATACCGCTTGTCACGCCCTCGAGAATTCGTTGCTGTTTTTCATCGAGCGGCTGGCTGATACGCAGGAGTTCCATCCCTGTCTTTATCTTCTGAAGTGGGTTTCTCACCTCGTGGGCCACATGGGCGGACATCTCACCCAAGGCCGCCATCTTCCGGGTCTGCTCCAGTTCCCGCTCCATGTTCTTCTTTTCCGTAATGTCCATGACGGAGACGATGCTCTGCCTGGTTCCCGGAATCAGACCGATGGTGAGAAAGGCGTCTCTCACGGCCCCGGCCTTTGTCACGATCCGGAACTCGTACTCTGAAGGGATATTCTTTTTCCCTTCTCTGCGGGCCCGATGGTAGGTTACCATGCGCTCCACGTCGTCCGGGTGGACAATCTCGGTGAAGGGTATCCTGCCCTCGACCTCCTCCCGGCTGTACCCCGTGAGCCTTTCGAACTGCCTGTTCACCAGCGACACGATCCGGTTCTCCTCCAGGAGCATGATGGCCGTGCCGGTATGCTCCACAGTGGTTCGGTATTTGGTTTCCGAGGCGCGCAAGGCCTTCTGCTGAATGCGCTTCTGCGTGATGTCGCGGATGACGTTCTGGGTGGCGGGGCGCTTTTCATACCTGATGATCGAGGGAGAAATCTCGAAGGCGCGCCACGTCCCGTTCTTGGCCCTCAGCGCAATCTCATACTCCTCGGGCACGGCCTCGCCTCTGATTCTCTTGTCGTAACGCGCCTCGATGAGGTCCGCGAGCTCGGGCCGCACGAGATTGCGGAAGCCCATGGAGCTCAGCTCCTCGCTGGAGTAGCCGAGAAGCTCGCGGAACTTCGGGTTGGTGTATTTGAAGAAATGATCCTGATAGACAAAGATGCCGTCTTTGGCGTTCTCGACCAGAATCCGGTATTTTTCCTCGGATGCCCTGAGTCGCTCCTGGACTTCTTTCATCGGCCTCAAATCGCGAAAGATGCTGATCCCTGCAATGGGTTTTCCGCCCTGATAGACGTAGGAGGCGGAGAGAGATATGGGGATGAGCGTTCCGCCCTTGATGTAAAGCGTGGTTTCCTCCGCAACCAGCCGGTAGGGCTTCTCGGCCGTACCCTGGTCCAGCAGGTTCAGGATCCGCGTCCGCTCTCCCTGGCCCATGAAATCGTCGATATTGATTCTGCGGGACAGCATTTCCTTGGCGGAATAGCCGGTTATCTCCTCGGCGGCCTTGTTGAAGATGATGGCGTTTCCCTGGAGGTCGGATGCGACGATCGCATCGCTGGAATTCTCGATGAGCCCGTTGAGGAATTCATTGTAGGAGGTGAGGTACTCCTCCATCTGCTTGCGCTCGGTGATATCCCGTGCAATGTTCAGGGTTGCAGGCTCTCCGCCGAGCACGATGACCGACGGGGAAAGGGATATGATCCTGTTCTGAGACCGTCTGGTGACGAATGTCACCTCGTACCGGGAGGGGGCGTCCTCTCCCCGGATCCGGCTCGCATATCGATCTTCCACCATCTTCAATGAATCCGGATGGACCACGTCCCGCCAGCTCATGTTTTCGAGCTCGCCTGCGCGGTAGCCGAGAATTTTTTCAAAGGCCGGGTTGACATAGAAAAAGCGGTCGCCTTGATAGACAAAGATACCGTCCCCGGCCTTTTCCACCATGGTCTGGAAGATAGCCTTGCTGATCTTTCTCGCGCTGATCTTTGACGTGCCCCGGGATCCCATACTGCCCTGTGAAAATACACAATGTGTAGTTTTCTATCAACAGAAAAACATATTTATCAGGTCTTTACCGCAACTTATAGAGACACGCAGCAGCGGCCGACTCCTTGCACCCGCATTGAACAAGCTTCAGGGCATATCGCCTGTCCGGCAGGGGCCGCCCTCTATCTATACCTTCGATAATGACGCTGCTCAAGGCAGACGGATGCTCAGGCCTTGAACTTGCCGAAATCCTCGGGATTCATCTTTTCCAGGATTTCCTTGAGCTTTTCCTTATCCTGCTCGAAACCCACAATGACTTTGCCGCCCGTTTCTTTGCTCGTCTCCACCCGAATAGCGTCTTTCACCACGTGATCCGCTACAAAAATGGCGCAGTTGAGTCGCAAAGCTATGGCGATGGCGTCGGAAGGCCTGGCGTCGACAGTGACTTTGTTACCGTTATAGTCAAGGGTGATCAGGGCAAAGAACACGTTATCCCTGATATCCACCACCTCGATCTTCTCCACCTTTACGCCGAGCGTTTCCATCACGGACTTGAAGAGGTCGTGAGTCATGGGTCGGGAATAGCGTATTCCCTCGAGGGAGGCGGCGATTGCGCTCGCCTCCATGATGCCGATCCAGATGGGGAGGACGAATTTGCCCTCAAGGTCCCTCAGAACGACTATGGGGGCGTTGTTGGTAGGGTCCAGAGCTATTCCGGCGACCTTCATCTCCACGAAACCTGGCATGGCTCTTCCTCCTATAGAATACATTAAGACCGTGTCAGGTATTAGTCAATACGCAAAAGCCCGAGCAGAGCCGCGGGAACACTCATCCAGAGCCTTACGGCGCATGCATGTCGGGCGAAGACGCCTTCCTCCTCCATCGAGGCATGGGGGGACGAGCGCAGCGCCTCTCGGAAAAGAGACTATCCTCCGGACTTCAAATGCCCGACGAGCTGTTTCATATCGAACAGGGTCTCTCCGGTCCGTATGCCCGCCTTTGCCAGCCAGTCCTGAACGGACAGCACCAGGGGGGGCACGACGCCCATGGCTTCCAGGTCACCCAGGCGATCGACAAGCCTGCCCCTGCCGATGTCAGCCGCCATCCGGCCCTCGGAGAGCACGATGCAGCGGTCGACGATGCCGAGGAAATCCTCCAGGTTGTGTGTGACCAGCACCATGGTGACGTCCTGCAGGCCTGATATGATGCGGATGAGCTCCTTCCTGCCGGACGCATCCATTCCGGCCGTGGGCTCGTCGAAGATGAGCACCTCGGGGGATGAGATGATGGCGGAGGCGAGAGCGAGTTTTCTCTTTTCGCCGGAGCTCAGGTGGAAGGGGGATATTTGCGCGAGCATGTCGACATCAAGCTGGAATCTCTCAGCGGCGTCCCTTGCTCTGCGTTCGATCTCCTCTGCGCTCAGGTCGAAGAAGTTCCTGAGAGCGAAGGTGAGCTCCTCATATGCGGTCTCGTGAAAAAACTGCTGCTCCGGAAACTGGAAGAGGACACCGATGCGCCGTCTGATAGAAAAGAGTTTTTTCGTCTTTGACAAGGCCAGGAGACTCTGCCCGTCGTAGCGGATATCGCCTTTCTCCGGCAGGATCAGCGCATCGAGGAGCTGGATCAGAGTGGTCTTGCCGGAGCCCGCATGGCCGATCACGGCCACTTTCTCACCCTGCTCCAGGCTAAAAGAGATATCGCGCAGGGCCCACCCGTCACCTGGCACGTCATAACGGTAGAAGACATCGGCGCATTCGATCTTCATGTCTTGCAAAACCACTCTTTCACGTCCCGGGCGTCACGGGTGTTCAGACACGCCTGAGGCGTCACGAACCCCTTGCGGGCGATCATGACGCCGTATGTCATATCATCGAGACCGTCCACCGAATGGGCGTCCGGACCGATGGCAATGATCCCGCCCTGGGTGACAAACGAGTCCATGAGCCTCCAATCGAGGTCGAGCCGCATGGGGTTGGCGTTGAGCTCCACGGCGACCCGGTTCTTCAGGGCCTCTTCAAGGACTGCATCCATGTCCACTTCATACGGCTCCCTCGCCAGCAGCAGCCGGCCCGTGGGATGGGCGAGGATGGTCGTGAACGGGTTGCGCAGTGCCTTGATGATTCTTTTCGTCATGGCCTGCCGGCTCATTTCCATGTACGAGTGAATGCTCGCGATGACGAAATCGAACCGCCGGAGGATCTCCGGCGGATAATCCAGAGACCCGTCGGCGAGGATATCCGACTCGATGCCTCTGAATATCGTTATCTCCGGAAGTTCCCCGCCAAGCGCACTGATCTCCCGGTGCTGCAGCGCCACCGCCTCCTCGTCCAGCCCGCTGGCATAATAGGCGCTTTTGCTGTGATCAGAGATCCCGATCCACCGGTATCCCCTTTCCATGGCCCCCCGCACCATTGCCGGCAGGGAGGACACCCCGTCGCTCCGGTCGGTGTGGTTGTGGATCGTTCCCCTGATATCCCCGATTTCCAGCAGTGCCGGCACGGTGTTCGTGCGGGCGCGAGCCAGCTCCGAATCCCTGCCCTCTCGGACCTCCGGCGGGAGATACTGAAGCCCGAGAAGTCGGTATATGTCCTCTTCCGCACTCACCGATACCGGCCTGCCCCGAAGGGTTATCTCATCCTCTCCGATTTCCGCTCCCATCTCCGAGGCCAGCTTCCTCAATGCCAGGATGTGGGCATCAGATCCTGTGGTGAGCAGAAGCCTGAGGGACAGCCGCTCGCGGGGGACCAGGTGCAGCTCCATCACCGGTCCTCCTGCAGAAGGCGGCACCGTCACGGTGTCGTTCCGGATCACGGCGTGCGGCTCTCCCAGGGAGTCCAGGATCTTTTCCCGGTCTTCTCCGGAGCATTCCACCAGGATATCGATGCGCTCGATGACCTCGGCGAACCGCCGGCACTGCCCGGTGGCCCGGGCCTTCACACCCCGGGAGGCGAGCTGGAGGATCATCGCCTCGGCCCGGCTCAGGCCGGCGCTTATGAGAAGCTTTCCCCGGTAGCTCATCACCCTTTCCAGAGAACGGGGCAGACTGTCGACAAACTTCCTGGGGAAGGCCCTCATGCCGGAGAGCTTTCCCTGCCGGATCGCCTCCTGCAGATCGTCGAGGGTTTCGACAGACAACTGGGTATGCAGCGCTCTGATCCTCTTGAAGCCGAGCCCCGGAATCTTGAGAAGCTCGTCGAGGCCCCTGGGAAGCCTGGCGTTGAGCTCTTCCACGGCCGAAAAATCACGGTCTCTCACCCAGGCCTCTATGGTTGAGGCAATACCCTTGCCCACTCCCGGAATGCCGGAGAGCCTCCCTTGCTCGACCATCTCGCTCACAGGGACGGGGGTCTCGAGAATCGATTGGGCCGCCTTGCGGTATGCCTGCACTCTGAAAGGGCTTTCGTCCAGATATTCCATGCCTCTGGCCATCTCGAGCAGGTATCGGGCGATGAGCCGGTTATCCAAGAAGCCTCCCCCGGACGTATCCCTCGCAGTGCTCTTCCAGCAGGACCCTGACCCTGTCGTTGACGCGGACTCTCCCGGCGGCCTTCGCATGGAGATAATGCGACGTGATTCCCTGAAAGGAGCGTTCATGAGCATGAGTCACGAGCACCTCCGCCTCCCTGCCCAACTGGGATCGGATGAACTCCTCCCTCTTCCTGAGCGAAAGGTCCCTGAGCAGCGCGACCCGCTCCTTCACGGCGCGGGAGTCTGGCCTGGCGCTCCAGGCGGCGGCAGGGGTCCCGGGTCTGGGAGAGAATGGAAATACATGCAGATAGGAGATGCCGATATCGCGGAGCAACGAATGCGTTTCCTCGAACTCGTGCTCCCCTTCGCCGGGGAACCCGACAATGACGTCAGAGCCGATGCTCATCTCCGAGCTGAGCGATCGGATATTTTCCACCAGGCCTCGGTAATACCGGGCGGTGTACGGCCTGCCCATCCGGCGGAGAATCGTATCCGACCCGCTCTGCAGAGGAATATGGAGATGCCTGCACATCCGGGGCTCTTCGGAGACGAGACGGATGAGCTCATCTGTCAGCGTCCACGGCTCGATCGAGCTGATGCGCACTCTGGGCATGGCCGTGCATGCGAGGACCCTCTCGAGCAGTGCAGCCACTCCTCCCTCGTAAAGGCCGATATTGATGCCGGATAGCACGATCTCGCGGAAACCCGCATCATAGAGCCCTGATATCTCCTCGACGATCTCCTGTGCGGGCCTGCTCCAGGGGACACCCCTGGCTCCGGGGACAATGCAGAAAGTGCAGTGGTTGCTGCAGCCTTGTTGAATATTCACGAATGCCCGGCCGTGACCACAGAATCCGGTGATGCGCCGAGGAATGGACACACCCAAGGCCTCACCCATCTCTTCGAAGGGCATCACCGCCACGGTATGGGAGATCCTCCTGATCTCATCCGGGTACACCTTTGCCTGACAGCCGGTCGCTATTACCCGTGCGCCGAACTTGAGCGCCCTGCGTATAAGGTTTCTTGCCTGAGCGTCTGATCGATGAGTCACCGTGCACGTATTGACGATATAGACATCGGCGCCCGGGCTGGAGAAAGGCTGCTCGCACCACCCCCTCTCGACCAGCGCTTCCCTGAGGAGCTGGCTCTCGTACTGGTTCACTTTGCATCCGAGGGTGGTTATGGCGAATATCATGTCTTCCGAAAGGGCATACTACGGTGGTGTCCGGGTGTCAATGAAGCCCGGGGCGATGCTTGGGGCCTCACTCTTTCAACTGTCTCCTGACCTCCTGAAGAAAATCCTCGGAAGCCTCCAAGAACTTCACCCCGGTTTCCACATTGCCGGAATCGTCCTTCAGGGACCATATCGCCTTGCCCCGAGCCTGTTTGCCGGAAACCAGGATCCGGACCTCGCGATCGACGGAGACCTTCTCCGCGGTCTTCAGCAGGATCCCCTCTTCGTCGACATTCAGCAGATCGCCCTCTTCCGGGCCTGTGCCGATATCATACACCACCGGAGCGGACATCCGGTGGCGGCGGAACTTCAGATGCCTCTGGTGCGCGTCCTTGTTGCCCATGCTCCTGAGCTGCGAATCCATATTGTAAATCGCATTGAAATACCGCACCTTCTGCTCGTGCTTCGCTACTTTCGAGAGGTCTTTCAGCAGCTCTTTTCTGGTCCTCTGGAGCATATCGACGAGGTGATTGAAAGAGGCCTCGTACTCCCGGTTGCCCTTATTGACCAGGAAGCTGTTGATCATGGCGGGCAGCCTCTTTTTCACCTGTGTTTCGAAGTCTTTGAGTGTCTTTTCGAATTCTTCCCTGTTCATGAACTCACCATAATCAACCGCCGGAGAAAAATCAAATTAATGTTTTATTAGTATCACCTGTATTTTTGAAGCTATAAGGGCGGATCAGGAGATGCCCTTACCCTTGATATGAAATTCTGTTATTACTGTCCTTCATGAGAATACTGTTCTGCTCGTCTGAAGTGGCTCCTTACGCAAAGACCGGCGGCCTTGCGGATGTGAGCGCAGCCCTGCCCGTAGAACTCAGAAGCCTGGGCGCAGGATGCGATGTGGTGATGCCGCTGTACCGGTCTGTCAAGAAATCGGGACTGGAGCTCAAGCACGCTACGGACATCTCGTTCCTCTCGGGTCAGGGAATCTCAAGGGCGCGGGTTTTTTCCCACGGGAGCGTATATTTCATCGAAAACGACCTGTATTTCAACCGCGACGGCTACTATTCCTACAAGGGAAGGGATTTCCCGGACAATCTCGAGCGGTATGCCTTTTTCTCCCGCGCGTGCGTGGAACTGGCCGCGGCGCTCGGCGATACAGACATCATTCACTGCAACGACTGGCAGACGGCTCTCGTGCCGGCATACATCCATGCCCTGGGAATGACGGGCATATCCGTGTGCTACACGATCCACAACCTCGCCTACCAGGGAATCTTCGACTCCGCGCTGTGGCCTCTGCTCTTTCTCCCTTATGAATATTTCCATCCGGATATCATGGAGTATTACGGCAGCATCAATATCCTCAAGGCGGGCGTCGTGTTTTCCGATGCGGTAACCACCGTAAGCCCTTCGTATGCCCTTGAGATCCAGACCCCGGAATTCGGCGCAGGCCTCGATGGGTTTCTCAGGTCTTTCTCCCGTAAGCTCACCGGGATCGTAAACGGGATCGACATCCGGGTGTGGGACCCGCTCAACGACGGCAGCATCGCCCATTCCTTCAGCGTGGAAGACCTCTCGGGCAAGGCCGTGTGCAAGCGAGACCTCCAGCGGAGGCTCTCTTTGAAGAAAAACGACGGGCCCCTGTTCGGTTTGATCGGCCGTCTGGTGGACCAGAAAGGCATCGATCTCGTAATATCGATCATGGACGACATCATCGCCCTGGGCGCTCAGGTCGCGGTTCTGGGAAGCGGAGACAGTCGTTACGAGCAGGATCTGCGAAGCCTGTCGGCGCGACATAAGGGAAACCTCGGGGTGGTCATCGGGTTTGACGAGGATCTTGCCCATTCCATCGAAGCCGGCGCGGACTTCTTCCTTATGCCCTCCCGCTTCGAGCCCTGCGGACTCAACCAGATGATCAGCATGCGCTACGGCACGCTGCCCATCGTCACCCGCGTGGGCGGGCTGAAGGATACGGTCACGGCCCTGGGCGAAGGAGAAAACCCCACCGGGCTCAGGGTTGAAAGACCTACGCCCTCGGACCTCCTGGATGCCGTCCGCCGGGCGTGCATGCTTTTCCACGAACAGAAAGCCCTCTTTTCCGTAATCCGCAGAAATGCCATGCAAAAGGACGTGGGCTGGAGGAGTTCGGCAATACAGTATTACAGCCTATATACCAAAATGATAAATTTTCGAGAAAGAAAGAGATAAACCGAGTTCCGAGTTTTCTACAAAATGTCGATAATCACTTCGAAGCAAGGTAAGGTCTTGCCTTTCCCTGAATCCTACCGATGCTGGAGATACAAGGCTTTTCATCGTAAAGATCAGATAATATTTATCAAATCCTTCTTGCCGCGAAGTCAATAAAGATGGGAATAACTGCAGAGGACCGGGATTGACCTTTTGTGTCCGGGGGTACAATATGCCCGCCATACGTTCTGAATTCTTCTTTCACCTGGGAGGTTGAAGTGGACCATGTTGAAACCATAAAGGAATCGATCCTCGCAACGATTCCCGGGGCATCCGAAAGGGTGCTCATAGAACAGCTGGACATCACAGAGGAAAACGGAGCCGTTGTGATATCCTGCCCGAATGCTTTCTCCCAGAAGTATCTGAGCCGGCAGTACAAAGATCATATCGTCAGCTGCGTCCGGAGGGCGCTCCAGAACCCTGTGGAGGTTCATTTCTGTGTGAGGACCGGGAAAAAGACCAGAGAAGAGAAACAGAAGACCGAGACGTCTCCGGTTCAGATGACCCTGCCCTCGCTCTCATCGCCTCCGACCGCGAGCGGGCTCAACGGGAACTTCACCTTTGAGGAGTTCGTCGTGGGCCGATGCAACGCCTTCGCATACGAGGCGGCCATGGCGGTCACACAGGAGGACATCAGCAGGTACAATCCGCTCTACTTTTATTCGGATGTCGGCCTGGGCAAGAGCCACATCGCACATGCCATAGGCAACCGGCTCGTCGCCTCGCAGCCGGGTGTCTCGGTCAGGTATACCACTGCCAGGGATTTTTCACAGGATTTCGTCCACAGCGTACGCAACAACTGTCACGAGAGCTTCAAGAAGACGTATCAGCCGTCGTCGCTGGACATCTTTTTTATCGACGATGTACATCTCTTCAAAAACAAGGAAAAGACCCAGATGGAGCTGTGCCATGTCCTGGACGACTTGATCAGTGCTGGGAAGCAGGTGGTTCTTTCCGGGTTCAGGCCTCCGAGCTCCATGTCGCAGATCGACAAGGGGCTGCGCTCCAGGTTCTCATCCGGACTCGTCATCGACCTCAAACGGCCGGACAGGCAGACAAGAGACAAAATCATCAGGCACAAGGCGCAGAAAAACGGCATCATCCTTCCCGACGAGGTGGTGGACTTCATCAGCGACAGCGTGCTCAACAGCATACGGGAGCTCGAGAGCGCCGTCATGACCATAACCGCCATGAGCTCGCTCATGAAGCGCCAGGTAACCCTGGATCTCGCACGGGAGCTCCTGGAAGGAACTCTGGAAAAACAGCAGCGCATAACCATTGAATTCATTCAGAACTTCGTGGCAAAGAATTTCTGCATCCACAAAGACACCATGATTTCCCCTTCCCGGAAAAAGGAAATCGTTTATCCGCGCCAGGTGGCTATATTCCTCTGCAGGCGCTACACGAGGGAGCCGCTGCAGACCATCGGCAACGCTTTCTCACGAAAACACTCGTCCATCATTCATTCACTCGAGACCATCGAAACCATGTACAAGCAGAACCTGAAGGTTAAAAGAGAGCTCGATTTCCTCATCGAAAAGCTGGAAGCCGAGACAGCCTGAAGGAAGCGTGAGGTTGAAGCCCTACAGGGTGGCGATGCCCGCTGCTTCTCTGCTCAGGTCTCTGAAATTGTCGACGCCGGTAAAGAATTCGCGCATCATGACCACCCAGTAGTACCGGCCCTTCGACGTCAGCCTGATCCGGCCCTGATCGAACCGCAGAGCCCCTGTAAGAAAGAAGAACAGAAGCTCGGGCCCCAGCATCCGCCACAGGGCACGACCGAATCTCTCCCGAAAGGCGGCCGTGTCAAGCGACAGGCCAAAGAGGCTCATGAGAAAGACATACCGGGCCAGCTCCCGTTCGGAGAAAAGCTTCCTGGCCGCAAGGGGAAATTTTCCCTGCCGGATGAGCCTGCCGTATTCGGAAAGAGAGAAGGTGTTTGCATATATGCCGCCGCCTACGAGGCCGAAGGCGCCGCTTCCGGCACCCACATACTCATCGCCTGCGACCACATACTCATCGATCAGGGATGAGCCCTTTTTCGAGAAGCACCATGCCGAGCCCGGCCGGTAGGCCCCCGAAAGGCGCGAGGTGATGAGCGAATAAAAGCGCTTTTCCTTCCCATGGCTCACCGAGCCCATGAGATCTTTCATTCTCCTCCTGGTGGCGTCGGAGATCATGAGAGGGTAGAAGGTGATCTGATCGGGGCTCACGTCAAGAAGCGTCTCAAGATCGTTTTCGAGCATCTCCCGGCTCTGGACAGGAAAATTGTAGATCATATCGGCATTGAGGGTCTCTACGTACCCGTTCGCCTCCATGAGCCTTTCTCTCAGCAGCTCTCCGCTGCCATACTTGCTGTAGCGTCCGATACTCATGAGGAGGGGATCGCTGAATGTCTGTATCCCCACGGACACCCGCCTCACCCCGGCGTCGCGCAGAAGCTCCAATATCTGCCTGTCCAGACGGTCGGGGTTGGTTTCCACCGATATCTCCGCCGGTGAAAAATCCCGCTGAATCCGGGAAAGAAGATCCAGAAGCTCATCGAGGAGGATGGTGGGAGTCCCCCCTCCCACATACACCCCTGAAAACGAGAATCCGCGGTCGCGATACATTTCGATTTCCCGCTTCAGTGCCTGAAAATACTCGCGGGCAGATTCCTCGCTGAACTTCACCCGGTGAAAAGAGCAGTACGGGCAGAGCTCTTCACAAAAGGGAATGTGTATATATAAATGAATCGGTCTGCCGGGCGCTCTGGGCGGGGAGGGACGGACGGAGTCCTCAAACGAAAAGGATTTCTTGGATGCGCCCCGTACAATCTGTGCAATAAAGCTCTCGATGATCACGCTCTTACCTGAACATCCTGATGAGATAAAGTATCAGACTGATCACGATACTGATCAGTATCCCGGTTGTGATGGGAATATAGATGCTGAACCCGGGCCTTTCTATCCGGATATCTCCTGGAAGCTTCCCCAGCCAGGAGATACCGGCCCCGAAGTAGAACAGGGCACCGACGAGCAGAAGAACGGCGCCGAAAAAAATGAGAATTGCACCCATATCCTTCATGCAAGGGTATATAGTGGAAAAAATGCGAAGAGACAAGACGCCAGGCATCCCAGGCAGCCGGACATTCTTTTTTGCCGGTCCCTCCCGGAGCCTGGTGATCGACCTCATGTCCTGCTCGATCTTGCGCCCCTGCATTTACCTGTGATAAACACCGGAGAGAAACATCCGTACATATGAATTCTTCTCGGGGGAGATCATGAAAGCACGTCATTATCTTGACGTTCCAAGCATAACAAACTTCGCAGGCGCAAAAGGCGTCGAAAAACGGACGCTCATCGCTCAAGAGCAATCTGCCGAGACATTTTACCTCCGCCATTTCTCCATAAGGCCTTCCGGCTATACCCCTCGGCATTCCCATGCCTGGGAGCATGAAATCTATGTGCTGTCCGGAACAGGCGCGGCCATGGTAAATGGCGAGCATGCGGAACTCGGAGAAGGAATGGCTCTCTTTATCCCCCCCCATGCCGAGCACCAGATTCGTGCGGGCGAAAGCGGGCTCGTATTCCTCTGTATTATACCGGCACTCGAGGAAGCATGAGAGATGATCCCGGTACGGGACACAAGCGTATCCCGGGGATTTGCACCTGCAACCGCTGTCATCATCCTGATCAATCTCGCCGTTTTTGTCGAGGAACTCCGTGTGGGAGAGCAGATCTTCCAGCTGTACGCGGCAAGCCCGGGGGATGTCTATCACTACCTCACCAAAGGGACTGGCAACATACTCGCAATACACTGGTCGATACTCGTTTCGGCCTTCATGCATGCAGGCTACATCCATCTCCTGGGCAACATGGTCTTTCTTTCGGTTTTCGGACCCGCCCTTGAAAAACGCATTGGTATCATCCGCTACTGTCTTTTCTATCTGGCCGCTGCGCTCGTTGCATTTTACAGCCATGCCGTCATGTATCCGACATCACCGGTGCCTGTCGTCGGAGCATCGGGTGCTATTGCCGCAGTGATGGGTGCATATCTAGTCTTCAATCCCAAGGCAAGGATTCTCACCATCGTCCCCCTGATCTTTCTGATCGAGGTGGTGGAGATCCCATCAATCGTTTTCATGTTTGTCTGGTTTCTGCTTCAGGGTGCAAACGGGTATCTCAGCATCCATTCACAGACCACGGTCGCGTGGTTTTCCCACATCGGCGGATTCCTTCTTGGCCTCATCCTGGGAATCAATATGAGGTGGTTCAAGTAGCCGAGACTGTTCTGAAAGAAGATCGTTCAAACGGTGGAAGAACGTTGCTGTGACAACGTATATCAGCCTTCAGAATGAAACTTGAGTCAATGCTGTTCAATTTCCATACAGGGGCGGGCCGTTGACATGAATAGAATTACCAATTTGTAATCCTATGGAAACGCAGATTGAAGAAACGGAACTATCCGCTGCGTACTTATGTCTCCGTATCAGGGGCGCCGTCCCGGTCTTACAATTTTTTTAAAGATTCATATCCATCCTCCCGATAGTGATGCTATGCGCTCGGAAGAATTATTTATAGGTGATAATCCAGTATTATTGAGATATAATACGCGTGATGAGGATCTCGAGGCCTGTCGTATATGCTCTGATTCTGACCACCGTATTATTTCTTTTCTTTACCGTACCCGGAGACAAAGGCCTGATCAGGAGCTACCAGCTTTATCAGGAGTTCAAAGACCTGCAGGAACAGAACGTCTCCCTGAAAAAAAAGAACGAAGCGCTCGCCAGGGAGGCATCCATGCTCAAAGAAAATCTGGCATACATCGAGCATGTGATCATCCAGGAAATGAACCTTGTGAAACCGGGAGACAGAATAGTTGTGTTCAAAAAGGCAAAGAAATGATCACGGGGTGAGAGGATGTTGTTTGAAAAAAAGACATTATTAGGACTGGATATCGGCTCTCAATCGATCAAGATGGTGGATATCGAGAAGGTCCGTGGGGGCTACGAGCTCAAGGCGCTCGGATTGGGGCTGATTCCTTCCGAGTGCATCGTGGACAAGGACATCATGGATTCCGAAACCGTGGTCGACACGATCAAGAATCTCAAGGAAAACCTGAAAGTCAAGGCCCGTGGGACGGCAAGCGCCATATCGGGTCATTCGGTGATCGTCAAGAAGGCAGAGCTGCCGCTCATGAACGAATCCGAGCTGCAGGAAACCCTTATGATCGAAGCCGAGCAGTACATTCCCTTCGACATCAACGACGTGTATCTCGATTCATTCGTCCTGGGAGAGAGCCTGGAACGCTCCGACATGATGGACGTTCTCTTTGTCGCAGCCAAGAAAGAGCTCGTCGATGATTATGCCTCGGCGGTCAGGAACGCGGGGCTGAAACCCATGCTCATGGATATCGACGTATTCGCCCTGGAAACCATGTACGAGGTGAACTACCCCGATGCCCCGGAATCGATTGTGGCCCTGGTGGATGCCGGCGCATCAATGATCAACATCAATGTCCTGAAAGACGGGATGTCGATTTTCGCCAGGGATATTTCCATGGGCGGAAGACAGCTCACCGAAAGAATTCAGCGCGAATTCGGTGTGAGCTACGAGAGGGCCGAGAATATCAAGACGGGCTCGGACATCGAAGGCATCGATCTCGAAAGGATCAACTACATCTTCAGGATGGCTGCGGAAACGTATGTTCAGGAGATCCGCAGGACCCTCGATTTCTTCCTGTCCACCATGGTCAATGAGAACATCGAGAGGATCTACATGTCCGGCGGATCATGCAGAATACCCGGACTGATACCACTGCTCAAGAAGCAGATGGACATCCCGGTCGAAATGATCAACGCATTCAACAACATCCATTGGGACGACAAGGTTTTTGACCCGGAATATATGGCCTACATTGCACCGCAGATGGCGGTAGCGGTAGGTCTTGCGTTAAGGAGGGCCGATTATAAATGGTAAAGATCAACCTTCTCCCCATCAAGTCGGAACTGAGAAAAAAGGCCCTTGTTGAGCATGTCACGCTCCTCACTCTATGCGTGGTGCTGGTCTTTATCCTCTCCTGGTTCGTACAGGCATCGGTCAATCATCAGAAAGAGATGCTTCAACAGGAAGTGACGAACACCAAGCTCGAGATCAAGAAGCTCACCGCCGAAGCCGGTGAGATCGAGAAGTTCAAACAGCAGAAACAGGAGCTGGAACGAAAGCTGGATATCATCACCGATCTGAATGCCAAGAAGAGCGGCCCTGTGGAAGTTCTGGACCAGCTGAGCCTTCTCATTCCGGAAAAGGCATGGATTACATCCATGAAAAACACCGGCAGCAATCTCATCCTCGACGGTGAAGCAGTTGACAACCCCACCATCGCCGTCTTCATGAAAAATCTCCAGGCGTCGCCCTACTTTGAGGGGGTGGATCTCGAGGTGACCCAGCAGCAGGGTATCAACCACAAATTTACCATCAAGTGCAAAATAAAGTTGCCGAGTTGAGGTGATATATGAACATTGTAGATCTCTTGCTGAGACAAAAGCCAGCCATCAAGATACTTGCTCTTGTCCTCATTCTCGGAGCGATCCTCGGCGTATACTGGCAGTTCTTCTATCGGCCCGTGGTGGCCGAGATCAGGGTGATCGAGCCCGAGCTCAACAAGCTCAAGGCAGAACTCTCCGCCAAAAGGGATATCGTGAAGGAGAAACCCAGGTACGAGGCCGAACTCGAAGAAACCAGGGCGAAACTTCACCTTGCCCTCAAGCAGCTTCCCAACAAGAGCGAGATCCCCACGCTGCTGGAAAACATTTCGGCCCTGGGAAATGCGTCGGGGCTCCAGTTCAAGCTCTTCAAGCCGAGAGGTGAAGTACCGAAAAACTTCTATGCGGAAATCCCTGTGGATATCCAGATCGAGGGAAGATACCGGGATATCATCACGTTCTTCGAGAGCGTATCAAAAATGCCCCGAATCGTGAATATCACCAATATCAACATGCAGAACAAGCAGCAGAAGGACACTGTTCAGCCGGCCCTTCTCGCTACGTCGTGCAATGCGGTAACCTATAAGTTCCTTGAGAACGCGGAAAGTACGAAAGCAGACAATACAAAGGCCAAAGGGAAATGACAATGAAAGGAATTTTGTCTGGACTTATCGTCATCCTGTCGATGTGCGTCGTAGCGTGCTCGGGAGAGGAGCAGCAGAGTGCTCCGGCTCAGAAGAGCCCCACTGTCAATACCGCTGTCGCCAAGCAGGAAAAGGTGAAACCAGTTCTGGTCCCGGAAGAACAGAAGAAACCCCAGTACCAGATTACCGGCATACGGGATCCCTTCCAGCCATTCGCACGCTCAACCCAGGGAGAGCTGTCCGAAGAGAAGAGCAGTATTACCGATCCCCTGCAGAAACTGACACTTTCCCAGATAGAGCTGGTAGGGGTCATCCTGGGTAAAGAGAAACGCGCGCTGATCGAAGAATCTTCCGGAATGGGATTTATCATCAAGGAAGGAACACTGATCGGCGAGAACTCGGGAATCGTGACCAGCATATCGAAAGAAGGGGTCACGGTGAAACAACATTTCAAAGACTACATGGGACGCGTAAATACACGGGAAGTGATATTGTCGCTCAGGAAGCAAGAGGGGGTAACCGGAAAATGAACAGGAAAATCATTCTTACTGTGATAATCAGCCTGCTGTTATTGCCCGCATACGGGTTCGGGCTGACCATCAAGAGCGTGGACTTCATGACGGTTGAATCCAAATCACGGCTGCAGATCGGCCTCGATGGAAAAGCGACCTTCGATGTGAAGAGGGACGGGGACAACCTCACCCTTCTCATCGATAACGCCAGGGTCCCCGGCAACCTCGCCCGCCCCTTCATCACCAGGGAATTCGAGACCGCGGTGACGCAGATCCTTCCCAGGCAGCAAGGCAACAAGGCCGTCTTTGACATAACCATGAAGCAGATCGTCCCCTACTTCGTCTCCCAGGACAACCATCTCCTCATCATGGACTTCGACATCCCCGAATGGGCGAGGAAAGACAAGCCGAGCACCCAGGACAAAATTGTCGTTGTCCAGTCAGCCGCAACGCCCGATCAGTCCGGCCAACCGCTCCAGGAAAAAGGACCGGCCGTTCCCTCGGTGAGGAATATTCCTGCCGTTCTCAAAGGCAGCAATATCGTCGAACGGTCATATGTGGAGCCCACCTATACCGGCGAGCGCATATCACTGGATTTTCAGAATGCGGATATTCATAACGTTTTGAGAATTATTGCCGATGTAAGCGGTCTCAATATCGTCACCTCGGATCAGGTGAAAGGAAACATCACCATCCGCCTCAAGGACATCCCCTGGGACCAGGCGCTCGATGTCGTCCTGGAAAGCAAGGATCTGGACAAAATGGCGGTCGGGAATGTTGTGCGGATCGATGCTGCGGACAAGATCAAGAAGGCTCAGGAAAGAAAGCTCGAATCTCTGAAGACCGAGGAGCAGCTCGAACCTCTCGTCACTTCGGTGATTCCGGTGAATTTTGCCAAAGCGTCCGATATCGCCGGCACTATCAAGGGAAAAGAAGTGGGGCTGGTGTCCGACAGGGGCAGCATCACTGCCGAAGACAGGACGAATGTCCTCATCGTAAAAGATATCAAGAAAAACGTTGACGACATCGAGTCAATGATCAAGCGCCTCGACAAGTCGACGCCGCAGGTGCTCATCGCAGCCAGGATTGTCCAGGCAGACAACGACTTTACCAGAGGGCTCGGCGTACAGTGGGGTGGCTCGTTCAGAAATCAGTCCGACAGGAGCCATTTCGGCCTGAGCGGCGTGAATACCGGTCCGGCCAGAGGCCTTTTCAACACCACGGTGGTGCCCGGCACAAGGCCTACGTGGTCGACGGCCACGGTTCCCCAGCCGTCCCTGGCGGTCAACTTCCCGACCAATCAGGCGGCGGGCTTCGGTATCACCGTTGGACGGCTCGCAGGATCGGCCTTTGATCTCGACCTTAGACTGGATATCGGTGAAACCATCGGAACCGCTGAAGTGATCGCACGGCCGAAGATCGTCACCATGGACAACAAAAAGGCAATCATCCGCCAGGGCGAAAAGTATCCCTATGTGGTCAGAGACGACGATGGCCAGCTCTCGACCGAGCTGAAGGACATCGAGCTGGTGCTCGAGGTGACTCCGAGAATCGCCTTTGACGGCAGCGTCAACATGGAGATCTCGGTGAAGAGGAACGCCATCGGCTCCATCGTCAACTCCCTGGGCGATCCCAGCATCGCCTCGCGCGAAGCCCAGACAGAGGTGCTCGTGAGAAATGGCGAAACCTCCGTCATCGGCGGGATCATCGAAGAGGAAGAGCGCACAAATGTCCAGCGTGTCCCCTTCCTGGGAAAACTGCCTGTGGTCGGTTTTCTCTTCAGCGGAAAAACTCAGGATAAGTCCAAGAAAGAGCTCCTGATCTTCATTACCCCCCAGATTCTCGAACCGGTGGCAATGAAATAGCATCTCCCCGGGCCCGCAGCGGTATTGAATGGCCGCTGCGGGCCCGTCTCCGCTCAACCCTTCCAGTAAAAAGGGCTTCCAGCTCGCATCTGCGTTTTTTCGAAGGCTATTCATCGACGGTCAGGGTCATACCAGAGAATTTTTGTGCATGCGATTTTTCAGCCGCCCTTGTCCGCATGGCCGGACGCGGCATTCTTGATTCCGGCAGGGCATGTGCACCCAGATCTTCAGGCTGCGGCCCGTCCTCAAGAGTAGACCTGAACCCTTCCGGGTGATGGGAGATCCGCATTGACAGGACGACTGGTTCGTTACTATATGGTATGTATCTATTACAAGGGGAGAAATGCTCATGGCAAAGACGACGAGGAAAGACCTTCTCAATGCGCCTGACGAGTTCGTAAGCACAACCAGATCCGCCGTGAAGTGGATCAAGGAAAATCCATCACGATTTGCGGTAGCGGTTGCCATTATAGTCGTTGTCTTGGCAAGCGGCATCGGCTTCTACTCCTGGAAGATGGACAGGGAGTACTCGGCCATGCTCGCTTTGAGCACTTCGGGAGACAGTTACCAGACCACCCTGGATGTCGTACAGAGCTACGCCGATACCAGGGCGGGCAAACTTGCAAAACTGAGGCTTGCACGAATGGCCTACGGCGAGAAGGATCCCAAGATGGCTGTCGACTATGCCCAGGATTTCGTCAACGACTGGGGACGGGAAGACATTTTCCACTGGCAGGGAATATTGATCATGGCAGCCGCTTACATCGATCGGCAGGAACCGGACAAGGCTCTTGATCTCCTCACGAACGCCGTCAGCCGCTCGCCGCAGAACTTCAGGGACCAGGCGCTCTTCTATAAAGGGCAGGCCCTCATGGCGCTGAACAAGAACGCCGAAGCGAAAGAAGCGCTCACCCAGATATCGGAAGATTACCATGATATTGCCCTGCCGCCTCTTGCATCCCTAGAGACTCATTAAGGAGAACCGATTGATGCCCAACAACAAGTCCCAGAAGAATGGGAACGGAATGATAAAGAATATCACACTGTGGGTGGTGATCGCCCTGATCATGGTAATGCTCTTTCACCTTTTCAATCAGCCCACGAACGAGGCAACGACATTCGCTTTCAGCGAGTTCCTCGAGATACTGGAAAAGGGAGAAGTGAAGGAAGTCGTCATCCAGGGCAACGAGATACGGGGGAAACTGACCGACAGCACCTCCTTCGAAACCTATGCACCGGACGATGCGAAGCTCGTTGACAGGCTGACGGAAAAGAAGGTCCTGATATCGGCTAAGCCCAGCGATGACTCTCCCTGGTACATGTCCGTGCTGATATCGTGGATACCCATGCTCCTTTTGATCGGCGTCTGGATACTCTTCATGCGCCAGATGCAGGCGGGAGGGACCAAGGCCATGAGCTTCGGCAGGAGCAAGGCCAAGCTGATGACCCAGGACAAGATCAAGATCACCTTCGCCGATGTGGCGGGGGTGAACGAGGCAAAGGAAGAGCTCGAAGAGATTATCGAGTTTTTGAAGGAGCCCAAGAGGTTCACCTCGCTTGGTGGAAGGATCCCCAAGGGAGTGCTCCTGCTCGGCCCTCCCGGCACCGGGAAGACGCTCCTCGCCAAGGCAGTAGCAGGCGAAGCCGGCGTTCCTTTCTTCAGCATGTCCGGATCAGATTTCGTCGAGATGTTCGTTGGCGTGGGGGCTTCGCGGGTACGCGACCTCTTCGCCCAGGGCAAGCAGCATGCGCCGTGCATCATCTTCATCGACGAGATCGATGCTGTTGGCAGGCACCGGGGTGCCGGCCTGGGCGGCGGGCATGACGAGCGCGAGCAGACACTGAACCAGCTCCTGGTCGAGATGGACGGATTCGAGTCCAACGAGGGCGTTATCCTCATGGCTGCCACCAACAGGCCCGACGTGCTCGACCCGGCGCTTCTACGGCCAGGCAGGTTCGACCGCCAGGTAGTAGTGGCAAGCCCGGATGTCAAAGGCAGAGAAGGGATCCTCAAAGTCCACTCCCGCAATATCCCCCTCTCCGAAGACGTGGATCTTCAAGTTCTGGCAAAGGCCACCCCGGGGTTCTCAGGCGCCGATCTTTCCAACCTCGTCAACGAGGCCGCCCTGCTCGCGGCCAGGAAAAAGCGCACCAAGGTGAGCATGGATGATCTTGAGATGGCTAAGGACAAGGTGCTCATGGGCGTGGAGCGTAAGAGCATGGTCATCTCCGAGGAAGAGAAAAATGCCACGGCCTATCATGAGGCGGGGCATGCTCTGGTGGCAAAGAAGCTCCCAAACGCCGATCCGGTGTATAAGGTCAGCATTATCCCCAGAGGGCGAGCCATGGGCGTCACGCAGCAGCTTCCCATCGACGACCGGCACACCTACAAGAAAGACTATCTCCTGGCCACCATCTCGGTGCTCATGGGGGGCAGAGTCGCCGAAGAGCTCGTGCTGGGGTGCCTCACAACCGGGGCCGGAAACGACATCGAACGCGCAACAGACATGGCGCGCCACATGGTGACCGAGTGGGGAATGAGCTCTCTGGGGCCTTTGAGCTTCGGCAAGGTCGAGCAGGAGATGTTCCTGGGCAGGGAGATCTCCAAACGCGTCGACTACAGCGAACTGACCGCTCAGAAGATCGACGAGGAGATCAAGTCCATTATCATGGGCTGCTATGACAAGACGAAGCAGATCATTCAAGAGAACATCGACGCCCTGCACAAGATAGCAAAACGGCTGCTGGAGAAAGAGGTCCTTGATGGCTCCGAGATCGATAAGATCATCCAGGAAGGGGTGGCCTAGAGCACGGCTGTTATCGGATGCGGACGGGCGATCTATCCTTGCGTGCGGCGCCGATCCAGCCTCGCTGCCCTATATGGAGCCAAAGCTCAGCTGCAGAAATGTCCTGCTCGAAGGAGTGAAGCTCTACGCCGCGAACATTCTAAAGCAGAGCATGCTCTCCATAGGCGGGGACGTGGCGGTGCATCGGGGAGTGATCTCAGGAAAGGTCGCCGCCTCGGACTGCCTGGTCACGGGTGACCTGAGGCACTACCGGCTTCTGGTGGAAAAACTAAGGCTCCAGCCAGGCATGGAGTGCATAGCAGATTCCATAGAGCAGCAGGTGTTTCAGGATTCGACAGGGCTCACCCTCAAGCTCCTCGGGAAAAGCTTCCACTGGGACGATACGCCGGTGATCATGGGAATCCTCAACGTTACCCCCGACTCCTTCTCTGACGGGGGGATGTGGCTGGACCCGGCGAAGGCCGTCGATCACGCCGGCGAGATGGTGCAGGCCGGGGCCGGAATCATCGATATCGGCGGAGAATCATCGAGACCCGGCGCGCGGGAAACTGACGCCCGCGAGGAGATCTCAAGAGTAGTTCCGGCCATCCGGGAGATCGCATCACGACTCAACGTGCCTATCAGCATCGATACAAGAAAATCGCGGGTCGCCGAGGCCGCGATCGACGCCGGCGCATGTATTGTCAACGACATCAGTGCACTCAGTCACGACCGATCCATGATCGATATCATCCGGCAGACGGGCGCCGGGGTCACTCTGATGCACATGAGAGGAACGCCGGAAACGATGCAGAGAGATACCGCCTATTCCGACATCGTCGGAGATATCTATGCTTACCTGGATGAGAAGATCGAACAATGCCTGGAGGCGGGCATCGATCCCCGTTCTATCCTTGCGGATCCGGGAATCGGCTTCGGAAAGGATCTCCAGGGCAATCTGCAGCTCATCCGTCATATCGGCGAGTTCGCATCACTCGGGGTTCCGGTGGTGCTCGGCCACTCGAGAAAAGCCTTTGTCGGGACGGTTCTGAATACGCCGGTGAACGAACGACAGGAAGGCACGGATGCGGTCAGTGCCTGGGCGACCATCCGGGGCGTCCATGTGCTGCGGGTGCATGACGTCCGGCGCACCGTACGCGTCAGGAACATGATCCTGGCCATTCAGAGAAGCGCATGATCATCGGGGTGGGGATCGATATCGTGGATGCCGGGCGCATCAGCGCCCTTCTGAATAAGCATGGGGAGCGATTCCAGCAGAGGGTGTTCACACGGGAAGAAATTCTCTATTGCCGCCGCATGCGCGATCCCTCCCTGCACTTCTCCGCACGTTTCGCCGCCAAGGAGGCCGCCGCAAAGGCCCTTGGCACCGGATTCAGCAAGGGAATCAGATTTATCGACATCGAGGTCTCTCACACCGGGGGCACGCCCAAGATTCTTTTCCACAACCGGGCACGGCGCATTGCGGATGATCTCGGCGTATCAACGGCTCACGTGAGTATATCGCACGAGCATCTGATGGCTGTCGCTATCGTGATTCTGGAGAAAATCCCATGACACCGATCCAGGAAGGAGATCTTCCGGCTTGGAACAGACTCGTGTGCACACAGACCAGACGTCTCGCGGTACATGCGGAACGGATGACGGCTGCATGCACATGAAAGGGCCGGTAAACAGATACTGATTATGGAGATATTCAAATGCACAACGAGCAGCCCAGAGCAGACCTTCGAGCTGGGGAGGAAACTGGGCGGCATGCTCATAGGCGGTGAGATCATCCTCCTTCACGGAGACCTCGGAGCGGGCAAGACGCTCTTTACCAAGGGCATTGCACGGGGACTCGGGATAGAGGATACATCTACGGTGGTGAGCCCGAGCTTCACCCTGGTGAATATCTACAAGGCAAGACTTGACATCGTTCATGGAGATCTTTATAGGCTAGACTCTGATGCAGTCTACGAGCTTGGTTTGGAAGATTACATGGATCGGGAGCATGTCATGGTAATCGAATGGGCCGAGAAGGCGAGTGACTTCTTTACCGGCAATGTCCTTGATATCACCATAGAACGCGCTGGAGAGACCGCCAGGAATATCACTCTCCTGTCTCCTCACGCATATCTTGATCCGGGCTGTTCCGGATCCTTTTCAGGGTGACTGTGGTGTATGTGTATGATATCATTGTGAATACTTACCGGCCGTCATGCTGCAACACGAATAGGGGACACAGTGCATGGGAATGATCGTTCAGAAGTACGGCGGCACCTCGGTGGGAAGCCTTGAAAAAATCCGGCTGGTCGCTGAAAAGATCGGGAAGCGGTATCATGAGGGCAACAGCATTGCGGTCGTTGTCTCTGCCATGGCGGGAGAAACCGACAAGCTCATCAGGCTTGCAAAGGAGCTTTCTCCCAAGCCCGACCACAGGGAATTGGACGTCCTTGTCTCCACGGGCGAGCAGGTCACCATATCCCTGCTGGCCATGGCGCTGAAGGATCTGGGGCTTCCCGCGCGGTCTTTCCTTGCCCACCAGATCTGCATCCTCACCAACAACGCCCACACAAAGGCCCGCATCACCAGGATTGAAACGGACACTATCAAAAAGGCGCTGGATTCAGGTGAAATCGCTGTCGTGGCCGGGTTCCAGGGCATCACCGAGGGTAAAGACATCACCACGCTCGGCCGCGGCGGTTCCGATACCTCTGCCGTAGCGCTGGCGGCAGTGCTGAAGGCCGACGTGTGCGAAATCTACACCGATGTCGACGGTGTGTACACCTGCGATCCCAACATCTGCGGCAAGGCGCGGAGGCTGGACAAGATCTCCTACGACGAGATGCTCGAGCTTGCGTCGCTGGGGGCAAAGGTGCTCCAGACCAGGTCTGTGGAATTCGCGAAGAAATACAATGTGCCGATTCTGGTGAAGAGCACGTTCTCCGATGACGGAGGCACCCTGACAACCACGGAGGATGAAGATATGGAAAAGGAAGTGGTATCCGGCATCACCTATGACCGAAACGAAGCGCGGATCACTATCCTGGGAGTGCAGGACAGGCCGGGAGTGGCTGCAACCATTTTCAACGCCCTGGCCGACGAGAACATCAATGTGGACATGATCATCCAGAACACCTCCACGGACGGCAAGTATGCAGATTTGAGCTTTACGGTCACCAAGACTGATTATGACAAGGCCATGGAGATCACGACGAAAAAGGCGCCCGATTTCGGCGCGAGAGACGTCGTAGGCGATACCACCATCGCAAAGCTTTCTATCGTTGGAGTGGGCATGCGTTCTCACGCCGGAGTTGCAGCCCGGATGTTCGAGGCGCTCTCCTCGGTGGGAATCAACATCATGATGATCTCCACGTCTGAGATAAAAACCTCGTGCGTCATTGATGAGAAATTTCTGGAGTTGGGCGTTCGGGTTCTCCATGATATCTTCGAACTGGATAAGGTCGGGAGTGCCATTGAAGAAAATTGAGATATACGACACCACTCTCAGGGACGGCGCGCAGTCGGGAGAGGTAAATTTTTCCCTTGAAGACAAGCGCGACATCGTCCTGAAGCTCGATCAGCTCGGGGTTGATTTCATTGAAGCCGGGTGGCCCGGAGCCAATCCCAAGGATGACCGCCTGTTCGAGATGACAGGAGGACTCCGTCTCAAACGTGCAAGGATTTTCGCCTTCGGGAGCACATGCAAGCCGGGAACCTCTCCTGAAAAAGACAGGATGATCCAGTGTCTGGTCAATGCACAGCCCGGTGGGGTCACGATCTTCGGCAAGTCGTGGGATGTCCATGTCCAGGGTCAGGGGGGACTGGGATGCTCTCTGGATGAAAACCTTCGGATCATCAGCGAGACCGTTCGCTATCTCAGAAACCATTTCCCCCTTGTCTTCTTCGATGCCGAGCATTTTTTCGACGGATTCAAGAGAAACCGTGAGTATGCGCTTGCTGTGCTGAGATCCGCCGCCGAAGGCGGTGCTCACCGTCTGGTGCTCTGTGATACCAACGGGGGAAGCCTTCCTTCAGAAGTCGCCGATATCGTTGGATTTCTCAAGGAGAATGTCTCCTCATCCCTGGGGATCCACTGCCATAACGACAGCGACCTCGCTGTGGCGAACACCATTATGGCGGTACGCTGCGGCGCCACCCATGTTCAGGGAACCATCAACGGGCTCGGCGAGCGCTGCGGCAATGCAAACCTGTGTTCCATCATTCCGAATATAAGCCTGAAGCTGGGCCTTGAGACCATACCCCGCGAGAGCATGCACCTGCTCAACGATATCTCGCATTTCGTGAACGATATCGGTAACCTCTCGCACAACAGTCATCAGCCGTATGTCGGGAAATCGGCCTTTGCCCACAAGGGGGGAGTTCATGTCAGTGCGGTGATCGGAGATCCTGCAACGTATGAGCACATCGATCCCGCCCTGGTGGGAAACCAGCGTCGAGTCCTGGTATCAGAACAATCGGGCAAGAGCAACATTCTTTACAAGGCGCGGGAGTTCAACCTCGATCTGGCAAAGGACGATACTACCGCCGCTGAAATCGTTAAGATTATCAAGGATCTCGAAAACTGCGGGTTCCAGTTCGAAGGAGCGGATGCATCTTTGGAGCTGCTCATGAACAAGGCCATGGGGATGCATGTCCGGTTTTTCAAGCTGAGAGGGTTCAGGGTCAATACCGAAAGGCGGAGCGACGACACCGATCCCATGTCCGAAGCGACTATCATGATCGAGGTGGACGGCAACATCGAACATACCGCCGCCATGGGGAACGGCCCGGTGAACGCACTGGACCGTGCGCTGCGCAAGGCCCTTCAGAAGTTTTATCCGAGCATCGAGGACGTCAAGCTCCTGGATTATAAAGTCCGCGTCATCTCTTCGCGGACGGGAACCGAATCCGTGGTTCGCGTTCTCATAGAATCCGGCGACAAGAAGGATCATTGGAACACGGTAGGGGTGTCGTCGAATATCATCGAAGCCTCATGGATGGCACTCGTAGACAGCATGGACTACAAGCTCTACAAGGATTCCAAGCGGTTATAGGCAAAAATTCATTCCAGTCAAGACCCGTTCTTCTCCTACCGATAAGTACCTCAGAGGATGAAGCAGATTCCAGAGGGGAAGGGGCACCAGATGCACAGTGATAACAGTAAGTTAGAGTTCCAGGGGCTGAAAAAGTGGATGTCTCGGGGCGAGTATATCATCTCGACCATGTCCGATGATGGAACTATCTGGACCTTCACCTCAAAGATCTTGCCAATCTTCGACTTCGGCAATACTAAAATCTTCCAGGCCCAGGAATCCGGGCTCGCGGAGGTCAAGGGCGTAGAGCGTGGAGACGAGCTCTATTTCTCGATTCAGGGGATCAAGGTATGCAAGATCTACGACTTTTTCTACCAGGACGACATGTAGCCCAAGGATATCCGGAAATTATTCCCGAATAAAAAGGAGAGGGGTCGCCCCCTCTCCTTTTGACATTCTTACCACACCATTCCGAAAACCACAGAAGCGAGCATCAGGAACATGACCCATAGAGGGAGCCGGGACCTGTTCCTGTCGCGGGAAACCTGACGAAGCTCGATGAGCAGGTATATGAAGGCGGTGATTGCGATCCCCCCCGTGGTGTAGATATTCAGGGGTGAGATGACGACGATGCCGAGCCAGATGCACAGAGGAATGAACAGGCATATCCATATCATGAGTCATATGTATATCACACAACGTGTTCTTATAAAATACTGGAGAGACGGCGATTCTTATTTATTATATCTTATCAAGGAATTAATAACGTCACCTCTTGGATTTCACCCCTTTTTGCCCTTGATATTTTTACCCATCCGTGAGATAGGGGGGCAAATTGAGCCAGTAGCTCAGTCGGTAGAGCATCGGACTTTTAATCCGGTGGCCGAGGGTTCGAGTCCCTCCTGGCTCACTGTGTGTCCCCATCGTCTAGCTAGGCCCAGGACACCGGCCTTTCACGCCGGCAGCAGGGGTTCAAATCCCCTTGGGGACGTATGATCGGTCGGCCCGGAGCACCCATGGTCCTCCGGGCTTTCCTTTTCTCCCCGGTAGGCTCCATTCCTATTTCGCTTCTCTGAAGCTCTTTTACGATATATGATTTGTCCGTTTGTCTCGAATATTGTTCAAGATGCGAAAAGGGACATTAGAACTCAGGTCCGGCGGTGCCGAGTCGGCCTATCGAATTTCTGCGATTGGGAGGTGGTTGAGGCTCGAACAAGACCGGTGGAGACAACCATGAACTCGAGCTGCATCTGAAGAGATGGAACGGGCGCTGAAACGATGCATGTCCGAGCTATGAAAGATGCCTTTCCCGGCATCATTGATGCCCGCCGGAGAAACTGTTCTCTTCGGCAAGTATGGCAGAAAAGGCGTCTACCAGTTCGGGGTCGAGCATGTTCCCCTTCATCGAGACAAGCATCTCCATGGCTTTGTCCCTGCTGTATGCGTTCCGATAGGGGCGCTCGGTGGTCAGTGCATCGTAAATATCGGCGACTGCTACGATCCTGGCTTCCAGGGGGATGTCTCCGTTTTTCAGACCTGCGGGATAGCCTTTGCCGTCGAAGCGTTCGTGATGGCAAAGAATGATATTCACGATGGTGTCGGCAAGTCGCGCCTGCCTGGCCACGTCGGCTCCCCATATAGGATGGTTTCTCACGATATGGAGCTCGGCATCGTCGAGAGGGCCCTCATAATTGAGGATATTCTCCGACACGCCTATCTTGCCGCAGTCATGCAGCCAGCTGCCGTACTGGATCGCCTTGACGACATCCGGGGAGAGTCCGAGCTTCCGGGCTATGGAAAGCGCATACCCGGCCACCCGCTCGGAATGACCCTTGGTATAGGGGTCCTTGAGCTCGAGGGCCCGGACCAGTGAAAGCATGGTGGACTCGTCGCCCCGCACTATGGACTTGATGAGCCGGTACCGTCTCAAGGCATCCAGGACCAGCTTCACCAGCTGGGTGTTCTCCCAGGGCTTTACGATAAACCTGAAGACCTCGGCACGGTTTATGGCCTCCATGGCGGTCTCGAGGTCGGCAAATCCTGTCATGAGTATCTTCACGGTGTCAGGAGAGATCGTTTTTATCCTGGAAAGCAGCTCGAGGCCCATCATGCCCGGCATGTGATGGTCGGATACGACGACGGCAACCTCGTTTTTTTTCATGATGTCGAGGGCTTCTTCTCCGCTTCTGGCCGTGAGAATAGGGATTCCCTGCTGCTCGAAAATCGCCTCCGCGATATCGAGAATGAGGTCTTCATCATCGACAAAGAGTATCTCTTCTGACATTACTTTCTCTCTCGTCTTAATAACAGAAAACATTGAATAAAATCTCTCTGCAAGAACGCGGCTTCTCCTCTCATACCATCACTTCCGCTACAGCACAACAGAGCGTTTGCGGCCCGGCGCCCGCCACCGCCTCTGCAAGAACGGGTGGATATGTCGAGGAAGTTATGGTACACAAGCCTCATGCGTTCAATCGGGGATGTGATCGCCATATACATCGATAACAAACCGTCCGTGTATGCACGCATAGAGGCGATAACGCCGGATATCAAGCCCCACTGGTATCAAGTCCGACTTCTTTTCTTAAGCTTCCCCCTGCAGGAAACCACGTGGATCCTGCGCGAGGAATATCTGGAAGGCTCGTCATTCACCATGAAGGATATCCCTGTTCAGATCATACCCGTTGAAGAGCCCGGGGCGGAAAAACCTTACCCCCCGAAAAAAAGAGGGAAGAAACCCCGCTCAGGAGAAATAGTGTCATTTGAAAAATTCCGCAAAAAGAAGCATGAGGGTGACTCGGACGGGGACGATTCGTAGTCCGCATGCCTGCCTTTCAAAACCTGCTGCAGCCCTCATGCCATGCGTCCGGATACCGGTGCGGGAAAGGGTTGCGCCGCTTGCTTTCCAAGCCTGTGATTTCCCCATCTGAGATAGGATTCAAGCCTGTTTGTGGCCGCATGGATTGCGTTAAAGTGGAGGAGATCAAATGCCGATAGTCTTAACCAAGGTGCGCTATGGCAAATGAACGGATAGGTGATCAACTGGTAAAAAATGCCCTGATTACCCCGGAACAGCTTCTCGAAGCCCAGAAGGCTCAGAAAATTTCCGGGACAAGACTGGGCTCGCAACTTGTGAAACTGGGACACCTGACAGAAGAACAGCTGGTCGACTTTCTCGGCAAGCAGTATAGGCTTCCTTCGGTCATACTCAAAGGTACGTCCCCTGATCCCGAAATCATAAAGCTCATTCCGATCAATATTGTTCAGAAATATCATGCTATTCCCTTTGAGAGGAACGGTGCGACCCTCAAAGTGGCCATGACCGACCCCACCAATATCTTCGCCGTCGACGACCTCAAGTTCCTGACCGGCTACTCGATCGATGTCCACGTCACCTCCGAAGAATCACTCAAGTGGGCCATGGATCACTTCTATGACCAGGCGGCCTCTCTCGACGACGCCTTGAGCAGCATCGAAGACGAACAGGGAAGTGTGGAAGTTGCATCCGAGGGCAGCGAGATCGCTGTGGGAGATCTGGAAAAAGAAGCGGATCAGGCTCCGGTCATAAAACTGGTGAATCTGACCCTGGTGGACGCCATCAAAAAGGGCGCCAGCGATATCCATATCGAACCATACGAAAAGTACATGCGCATCAGATTCCGGCTGGACGGCATGCTCCAGGAGGTCATGAAGCCCCCCGTACGTCTGAAAAACGCGCTCGTTTCACGTCTGAAGATCATGGCCAAGCTCGACATCGCAGAGAGGAGGCTTCCGCAGGACGGCCGCATCAAGCTGAGGATACAGGGGGGCAAAGAGGTCGAGTTCCGGGTATCCGTACTGCCCACCCTTTTCGGCGAAAAGGTGGTTCTGCGAATCCTGGACAAATCCAACCTCCAGCTGGACATGACCAAGCTCGGGTTCGAAGAAGAGGCGCTGAAAAATTTCAAGGAAGGCATCTACAAACCGTGGGGAATGGTTCTGGTTACCGGGCCCACCGGGTCGGGGAAAACCACTACCCTGTACTCCGCGATTTCTGAGCTCAACAAAATCGACAGCAACATCTCAACTGCTGAGGATCCCGTGGAGTTCAATATTCCCGGCGTCAACCAGGTGCAGATGCACGAAGAGATCGGGCTGACTTTTGCCGCCGCCCTGAGATCGTTTCTGCGGCAGGACCCTGATATCATCCTCGTGGGAGAGATCCGCGACTTCGAAACCGCGGAGATAGGCATAAAAGCGGCACTGACCGGACACCTTGTCCTCTCAACCCTGCATACCAACGATGCGCCGTCCACGATCAACAGGCTTCTCAACATGGGAATCGAGCCATTCCTCGTGGCGTCATCTGTAAATCTCATCGTGGCTCAGAGACTTGCGCGAAAGGTCTGTGCCTCCTGCAAGGAACGGGACGACGTCTCTCCCGAGACTCTGATCCAGATGGGGATGGATCCGGAAGTCGCGAGCAGGGCGGAATGCCTGAGAGGAAAAGGCTGTCCTGTCTGCGGGAACACCGGGTTCAAAGGCCGGGTTGCTCTCTACGAGGTCATGCCCATCACCGAAGAGGTGCGCGAGCTGATCCTGATGGGCGCTTCCACAGCCGAAATCAAAAACCAAGCCATCAGTCAGGGCATGAAAACCTTACGCCAAAGCGGTCTCACCAAGATCCTCGACGGCACTACCTCTGTCTCGGAGATCTTGAGAACAACGATGGCGGATTAATCGATCAGGAGGAACGAGTGGAGAACAGCATCTACGATCTCCTTAAATCAATGGTGGAAAAGGGTGCTTCAGACCTGCATATCACAACCGGGTCGGCACCGCAGATACGGGTGCGGGGAGACCTCTACCCCCTTGACGCACCAGTCATGGACCCTCAGTCAACCAGGCAGCTCCTCTACTCGATCCTTACCGAGGCGCAGAAGCACAAGTTCGAGGAAGAGCAGGAGCTGGATCTGTCTTTCGGAATCAAGGGGCTTGCACGGTTCCGTGCCAACATCTTTGTTCAGCGGGGCGCGGTTGCCGGGGTGTTCAGGCTCATTCCGTACGACATCGTTCCCCTCGAATCCCTGGGGCTCCCGAACGCCATCGGTCGTCTCACCACGCTGCCCAGAGGTCTCATCCTCGTCACCGGCCCCACGGGAAGCGGAAAATCGACCACCCTCGCATCGTTCCTGGACAAGATCAACACAGAGCGGCGCGATCACATCGTCACCATCGAAGACCCCATAGAGTTCGTGCACAAGCATAAAGGGTGCATCGTGAACCAGAGAGAGGTTGGCTCCGATACCAAGAACTTTACCAATGCACTGAAATATATCCTCAGGCAGGACCCTGATGTCGTGTTCATCGGCGAGATGCGCGACCTTGAAACCATGCAGGCTGCACTCACCATTGCGGAAACAGGGCATCTGGTATTCGCGACTCTCCACACCAATTCCGCGGTTCAGACTGTCAACCGAGTCGTGGATGCATTCCCTGCGCATCAGCAGTCCCAGATCCGGGCCCAGATGTCCTTCGTTCTGGAGGCGGTGATCTCGCAGCAGCTGCTGCCGAGGGCGGACGGCAAGGGCAGAGTTCTGGCCGCGGAGCTGATGATCTCGACGCCCGCCATCAGAAACCTGATCCGGGAAGACAAGATCCACCAGATCTATTCCCAGATGCAGGTCGGTCAGGGCAAACACGGCATGCAAACGATGAACCAGGCCCTGTTCGCTCTTTTCACGCGCAAACTCATATCCCTTGACGATGCCATGGGATGGTCCATGGACCCTGAGGAGCTCAGGCAGATGATGGCCTCCCCCAACCAGTCCAGAGGGATGTCCCCCAACCGCTAGGGAAAGGAGATAGATCATGCCGGTTTTTGTTTGGGAAGGCAAACTCGCCAACGGAAACATCAAAAGGGGAGAGATCGAAGCTGATTCCAAGGCATCAGTACAGCTCCTGCTCAAGCGGCAGAAGATACTGCCCACCAAGATCAAGTCCAAGCCGAAGCAGATCGTTCTCTTCGAGCAGAAAATCAAGACCAAGGAAATCGTCATCTTCACCAGGCAGTTCTCGACCATGATCAATGCAGGCCTGCCCCTGGTGCAGTGTCTCGATATTCTCTCGTCCCAGCAGTCAAATCCCACTTTCAAGAAAGTACTCTCCCAGATCAAAACCGATGTGGAGGGAGGCAGCACATTCGCCGACGCTTTGTCTAAGCATCCGAAGATCTTCGACAACCTGTATGTGAACCTCGTGGCCGCAGGAGAGATCGGCGGTGTACTGGATACGGTGCTCATGAGGCTCGCCGTGTACATGGAAAAGGCCGAGGCACTCAAGGCCAAGGTCAAGAGCGCCATGACCTATCCCATCATCGTGCTGTGCGTGGCATTCGGCGTGGTAGCGGTTCTGATGATTTTCGTCATCCCTACATTCAAGGATATGTTCGAGCAGTTCGGATCCGCTCTCCCCGGCCCCACTCAGCTGGTGGTGGACATGAGCAATTTCTTCCGTCACAACTGGTGGATCATGATCGGAGTGATCATCGGGTTCATCGTTGCACTCAAATGGGTCGGCAAACAGGAGAAAGGGCGGTATTATATCGACAATATGATGTTAAAGCTTCCCGTCTTCGGCCCGCTCATCAAGAAGGTTGCCGTGGCAAAATTCACCAGAACCCTGGGCACCATGATTTCTTCCGGCGTTCCCATCATGGACGGTCTTGACATCACCTCCCGCACCGCGGGCAACGTGATTATCGAAAAGGCCATCAGAGCGGTCAGGAGCGCCATCAGCGAAGGACAGTCCATGGCCGAGCCGCTGGCGCAGGCCGGAATCTTTCCGGGCATGGTGGTGCAGATGATCTCTGTGGGTGAGGCCACAGGCGCCATGGACCAGATGCTCTCCAAGATCGCCGATTTCTACGACGAGGAGGTTGATGCAGCGGTCGATGCCCTCACTTCGTCTCTGGAGCCCATGCTCATGGTATTCCTGGGAGGCATTATCGGATTTGTCGTCGTGGCCATGTACCTGCCCATATTCCAAATGGCGGGAAGCGTGTAGCGGAGCAAATACAGGGGCTATTTCCGGCGGGGCCCGCAGGACACTGTCCTGCGGGCCCCGCTGCTTCATGACGCTGTATTCCTGTTGACCGTATCGGTCTTGCCTCTATAATAGGACCCGGGCGTTACCATGCCGTATAAAATCAAAAAGGGAGCGGACCCCGCATGAAAGGCAGAATATCGTGAGCATATTCGAGATCGTCATGCTGGTCTGCTTCGGAGCGGCCTGGCCGTCCTCCATCTACAAGTCCTATACGTCACGCACAGCAAAGGGCAAGAGCATCGCTTTCCTCATTATCGTCCTGATAGGCTACGGTGCGGGCATGCTCCACAAGCTGTATTTCAACCTGGATTGGGTAATCGTTCTCTACCTGATCAACGCGCTCATGATCACGGCCGACATCATTCTCTATTTCAGGAACACCTCCCTGGACAGGCTTGCTGATGAGCAATCCCGATGTGTCTCATAAAACCGGCGCCTCCCGGGCAATCACTTCGGAAGATCCGAAAGATCTGCAGTTCTATCGATGAGATCGCGGTATGCCACGAGCCGGATTCCTCTTGCATGAAAGGCCTGCAGAAAACCATCGGAAGTAAGAGTCTCCATTTCACCCGTTCTCCATTGATCTCTGCCCGATGAAGGATGCACCACCAGTTCGGCAGGGAAATACGCGACCTCGCCGATCCTCCCCGCACCTTCGATCATGGAACTGCAGAAAAAGACCCCCTCATGCTCCATGATTTCCTCCATCCGGCGGTAGGTGGACGGATCATATGGTATGGGCTCTCTGGTAGTGAGGGCGTATCCGGTTCTGCTGTGCCTTACGGCCGGTATCCGGTACTCCTTCACAAGATCGATCAGCACCATGAACAGGGGGAAGAACCCGTGCACATGATGGTGGGTGTCTATGTGCGTCGGCACAAGGCCGCAGGCCATGCACTTCTCGATCTGAAGGCGCGCCTCGTCCCGGCATCGGTGGAGAAACCTCGGATCACGGAAGAAGTCATTGAGCTCCTTCCGGGTAAACCGCTCCCTGCCGGGAGAACTCCAACCCAAATGCTCATCGAGGTTTACATGGACCCCCACGTCCATCCGGCCTGTCTCCAGGAGTCCTTCCACGGCCTCACTGGCAAACGGGGCATCGATCAGGAGAGACACATCGCTGATCACGCCCCGCGAAAGCCCTGTAAATACGCCCTTGTTGATCTCCCTGCTCAACCCCAGGTCATCTGCATTCACAATAACAGGATGTCTCATGCGTCACGATGCCAGTGGAGCCGGACAAACCGCTCCCCCTCGGAATATTTAATCGCGAGGTCTCCGCCATAGGCCCGATGGATGGCTTCCCCGATACGGCGGGCCAGATGGTCATCTGTGACGCTGACATGGAGCCTGTCTCCCTTGTTCGAGAAGTCGATGACCTTTTTCAGCGGGGATCGGGATCCTTCTTCTTTGATGACATTCTGTATGAGATTCACAATTTCCTTTTTATGCCCGTTGAGGTATTTACCGGAAATCTGAATCTCTCCGGCGGGAAATCTGTCCAGTATCCGCCTGCAGGCCGAACAGAGCAGCGGCTCCCGAAACGCGGCGCCCTTGTCCGGCCACCTCCACCTTCCCTGGTGATAGAGAGCCTGGCACCGAGGACAGTAGATGCCCTCGGGATACTTCCGCCCTTTGTCGTATGGATCATGAGACTTTGGCTGGATGAATCTGTCTAAACGCATACTACCTCCTGTTATCTGGTAGTACTTATGGTAGGTGCACTCTAAAAAAAGACAAGAGAAATACGGAGCCGGTATGACGCTCATGCATCGCACTCAATCCATTGTAATAACAGGGATAAATCCCTGCAATGAAGAAGCGGTGCTATGGTATGATGCGAATCGAACCGCTCACCAGCTCCTTGAGTGTGCCCGCTGCGTTGATCAAAAGATGACCGTCTGAATTCATATCCACAACCGAGCAGGGAACTCCTTCTTCTGTAGTGAGGGCATAACTCTTCAGAAGCCCGTGTTCGAGATAGTTGCGCCGGACGGGCTCAAAGCCCTGCCGGGCAAAGATAAAAAGCCACTTCTCGACTTCTGTGAGCACCAGCCGAAGGACTTCCTGCCTCTGCACCTCACGCCCGAGGATCAAGGCCAGGGACGTTGCACTGTCGGCGAGATCGGGAGGCCAGGCGAGCTGATTGACATTGACGCCTATGCCCACCGCTGTTATCCCCCCTCTGGATTCGCACAGTATTCCGCAGAGTTTTCTTCCGTGTACTATCAGATCATTGGGCCATTTGACCTCCAGGAGGGCCGATTTTACCATGAGCACTGACAGGGCCTCTCTCACCGCCACCCCTGCCACCAGCGGCAGCCTGGGATCATTCGTGTCCACAGTAAGCGTCATGTAGAGGTTCGTCCCTGCCGGGGAAAACCAGGTCCTTCCCTTTCTGCCCCTTCCCGCGGTCTGCTCGGAAGCGACGACGAGGAGGCCCGGCCTGCCGGAGTCGAGGGCGACGGTATTGGTCGAACCGACGCTGTGGAGTTCGACGATCTCCCGTACGATCCCGGTGGAAGATATCTTCGCCATCACCCCTCGAGAAGCTCCCGGGCCTTGAGCAGCTTTTCCAGCTTGAACTCGAGCTCTTCCTTGATCTGCCTCTGCTCGGCAACGACCTCGGGGTCGGCCTTCTCCAGGAATCCCGGGTTGGAGAGCTTCTTCGTCTTTCCCTCCAGCTCCTTTTCCATCTTTGCGATCTGCTTGAAGAGGCGGTCTTTTTCCTTGTCGATATCGATCACGCCTTCGAGCGGGACATAAACCTCGGCCTGGGCCGTGACGGCCAGTGCGCAGCGCTTCGGACGGGGGGCTTCTTCCGGAATGAAGCTTATGGACTGCACCCGCGCCAGATCCCTGATGAAGAATCCGTAATCGTCCACGCTCTGCTGGACCTCCTTGGACTTCATGCGGAGCACGATGTCCAACCGGGTGGCCGGAGAGATGTTTGTTTCGCCGCGAATGCTCCTCACTCCTGTGATGATATCGATGATGTGCTGCATTTCTCCAGCCTTATCCGGAAAATCGAGCCCCGGGTCGACCTTGGGATATCCGGCGATGACAATGGACAGGCCGTCCCTGCCCGGCAGGTGCTGCCAGATCTCCTCTGTCACAAAAGGAATGATGGGGTGGAGGAGTTCCAGGATCGATTTCAGTACGTGCTGCAGAACCCATCGGGTGACGGGTGCGGCATTGGTATTGAGCAGGGGCTTCGAGAGTTCGATATACCAGTCGCAGAACAGGTGCCAGGTGAACTGATAGAGCTTGTCCGCCGCGTCGTTGAACCGATACTCCTCCAGAGCGTTTCTGGTCGCCTCAACGGTCTTGTTGAGCTCGGTCAGGATCCATGCGTCGGCCAGGCTGAGCTCCCGGGGATCGGGGGCCTCCCCGCCGGAATCGAAGCCCTCGATGTTGGCCAGGACAAACTTCCCCGCATTCCAGATCTTGTTGATGAAGAAGCGGTACCCCTGGATGCGCTTGTCGCTGACCCTGACATCCCTTCCCATGGCGGCGAAGGCGGTAAGTGCAAACCGGAAGGCGTCGGCGCCGTATTTGTCCATCTCGACGATGGGGTCCACGATGTTGCCTTTGGACTTGCTCATCTTCTGCCCTTGCTCGTCCCGGACAAGGGCATGGAGGTACACGTCGTAGAACGGCACGTCGCCCATGAACTTGATGCCCATCATCATCATCCGAGCGACCCAGAAAAAGAGAATGTCGAAACCGGTGATGAGTACATTGGTGGGATAGAATTTTTTGAGAGTCCTGGTCTCTTCCGGCCAGCCCATGGTGGAAAACGGCCACAGCCCGGAGGAAAACCATGTGTCGAGCACGTCGGTCTCCTGTCTGAGCGTGTCCGATTTGCAGTTCGGGCAGGTCGTGGGGTCTTCCTCGCTGACAATGATCTCCCCGCAATGGTCGCAGTACCAGGCGGGGATGCGGTGGCCCCACCATATCTGACGGGAGATGCACCAGTCGCGGATGTTATACATCCATTCATAGTAGGTTTTTTCCCACTGTTTGGGGATGATTCTGGTCCTGCCCTCTTCCACCGCCTTGATGGCCTCTTCCGCCAGGGGCTTGGTGTTCACGAACCACTGCTTCGACAGATACGGCTCGATGACGGTCTTGCATCGATAGCACTTTCCCACCGGAACCGTATAAGGGGTCTTGTCGATGAGATACCCCTGCTCCTGAAGATCGCCTTCCAGCTTTCTCCTGCACTCGAAGCGGTCCAGTCCCTGATACGGGCCCGCGTTCTCGTTCATGACCCCCGACTCATCCATGATCACCACGATCTCGAGGCCGTGCCTGAGACTGAGCTCATAGTCATTGAGATCGTGTGCCGGGGTGATCTTCACGGCGCCGGTTCCGAACTCCTTGTCCACCACCTGATCGGCGATGATCGGGATCTTCCGGTGGATGATGGGGAGAATGACCTCCTTTCCCACCAGGGAGGTGTATCGCTCGTCGGTAGGATTTACGGCCACGCAGGTGTCGCCCAGCATGGTCTCCGGCCTGGTGGTGGCAACCACGATATCGCCCTTACCTTCGGCGAGCGGATATCGGATGTGCCAGAGAAACCCGCTTTCCTCCTCATGTTCCACCTCGAGGTCCGAGATGGCGCTGTGGCAGCGGGGGCACCAGTTCACGATGTAATCGCTCCGGTAGATCAGTCCCTCACGGTAGAGGGTGACGAATACCTTTCTGACCGCATTCGACAGACCCTCGTCCATGGTGAACCTGATCCTGTCCCAGTCGCAGGAGGCACCCAGGCGCTTGAGCTGGCTGATGATAAGCCCGCCGTGCTTCTCTCTCCACTTCCAGACCTCGTCGATGAACGCCTCTCTGCCCAGATCGTGCCGGGATATGCCTTTCGCCGCCAGGGCCTTTTCCACCACGTTCTGCGTGGCGATACCGGCATGGTCGGTGCCAGGCATCCACAGCGTGTTGTATCCGTCCATCCGCTTGTAGCGGATCATGATGTCCTGCAGGGTATTGTTCAGTGCGTGCCCCATGTGGAGGACGCCGGTGACGTTCGGGGGAGGGATCACGATGGTGTACGGCTGCTTGGAGTCATCATTCTCGTCGGCGTGGAAATAGCCCTTATCCAGCCATGAGCTGTACCATTTCTGCTCGATATCATTGGGGTTGTATTCTCTGTCTCGCATCTGCATCTCCTCACCAGTAGGCTGCGGTTTTCATAGCATGAAAAGTGGTGAAAGGCAAAACCATCGGCAGGAAGTGGGTGCAGCGGCCCGATCCTTTTTTGAATCGGCATCTGATGCCTTCATCGTCCGGGCCGGAAGGGAAACCCAGGTGCTCCTGATGCGGCCGGCCGTCTCAAGAGCACCTTAAGGATCAGGAATCCAGCTTCTTGAGCTTTTCGATCTCTTCGCGGATTATTTTCTCGACAATGCCCGGCAGCTGCTCGCGGGTGGCGGCGACCAGATCGCGGACGATCTCGGTTATGATCGGTCTGACAATCCCTTCGAGCATGGCGGGTATTTCTTTCTTCACCTCATCGAGTGCGTCTGCGGCGAGATGCCCTCCTGCAGGGACTGCCGTCTCACGATCGATCTCTCCGGAAATTTCCCGCCCCGTCTTAAGTTGCACGGGTTCCTGTTCTTCGAGGGAATATGGTGCGGGCTCGAACTCCCCGGCATGCTCCGGAGCAGGGTCATTACCGGCTCCCCGCTCCAGACGGATATCGTCTCCGGCGTCGAAATCAAAGGCGGCATCAGATGCCTGCTCCCCGGAGGAGGCTCCCGCCTTTTCTGTGCCAAAATCATGCAGGGACGCCTCGGCCTTCTCCCGGCCCGTTGTCCCGGCGTCGCCGAAATCGAACTCGACCTCTCCTGCAGGCTCCTCGGACGGGACTATCTCCCCGCTGTCCTCCTTGCCCGTGGAAAGGGCGACCTCTTCGTTCGAAGAGAGGCTGGCGTCAATATCGAGCTTCTCCGAGCCGTGCTCGATCTCTTCGACCGAGACATCATACTCCATGGATATTTCCTTGCCCAGATCGAAAGAATCAGGCTCTCTTGCGGGCGGACGCACAGGCGCGCCGGTATCCTTCTTTTCCTTGCCCTGTTTCGGGTCCCCTTCTTCCAGAAGGTCAGTCAGATCGATTATGTCATCATCGTCGAGAATCTTGTCTTTCATATCCTTCTCCTTTTTTCAGTACCTCGCCTGCCCCATTTCCCTATTCGTTCTTCATGGTCGGCTGCCCGGTGGATTCCTTTACCGACATCCATAAGGGCCCGTTGATATCGATCTTTTTCCTCTCCCTTACGCTCAGTTCGATGGGTATATGCACATAGACGTTATTCCACAGGCCGATGAGCATATCAGTCTTCCCGCTCATGCCCGCATGAACGGCCATCTGTGCAAGGAACCCGCAGAATATGGAATCCGAGGCGTTGGCCACGATGCTCCTGATCACATAGCTCGGATCGATATACTTGAGATTGACCTGCAGCTGGCGGGCGGCGAAGTACTCTTCAATCCGCTCTTTCAGGAACAGGCCGATGTCTCCCTTTTTTACATTTCCGGACGGGTCGGTCTGCTGCTGAAGATCGCCGAAGAACTTCTGCCCCGCTCCTTCGGCCACTACGACCACGGCGTGCCCGCGCGCCTTGAGCCTGCGTTCGAGCGTTGCGAGAAATCCCTTTTCCCCCTCCAGGTCGAAATCCTCTTCAGGAACGAGCACAAAATTGGCGTCCCTGCAGGCGAGCGCCGCGTTGGCGGCGATGAAACCGGAATCCCTCCCCATGAGTTTCACCAGGCCGATGCCGCAGGGCGCTCCTCTGGACTCGACATGCGCGCACTGGATGACCTTTCTGGACTCTTCCACCGCCGTGTCGAATCCGAAAGTCTGAGAGACGAAGCTGATATCGTTGTCGATGGTCTTGGGAATTGCGATCACCGAACCGGTATATCCCCGCGCCAGCATTTCCCGGGCTACGGCGGAGGCGGCCTTCAGTGTTCCGTCGCCCCCGATGAAGAACACGATGTTCAGATTGACCCGCTCGATGGCATCCACGATCTCGCCGATATCCTGGGAGCCGCGGGACGATCCCAGAACCGTGCCGCCCAGCTCGTGAATATTCTCCACAAACGAAGGCGTCAGATCAATAAAAGGATGCCGGTAGCGGGGAATGAACCCCTGAAGCCCATAGGGAATTCCGTAAATGTTCTCAACTCGATAGATAAAATATAATTCATGGACAATGCCCCGGATCACATCATTGATGCCCGGGCACAGCCCTCCGCAGGTAACGACCCCGCATTTGGTCTTCGAGGGGTCGAAAAAGATCTTTTTCCTCGGGCCTGCGCACTCGAAAGAAGGAATCTCCTTCCGATCCCTCAGGCAGGCATTGACAGCATTCAGGGAAGAGTCGATGAGCACCCGCTCACTCTCCTCAACAAACCGGGTGGTCGCGAGAAGAGGAGAATCAATGGTGGGATCTCCAAGAGACTGTATGGTAGTGTCGATCTCCTCACACATGATTTCTCCATTCATCGAAGCGCCCTCCATCAAGCAAGCTTATCGGTTTTCGGTGTATCTATCTTTATTCACATCATCCTGTTATTCTGACAGGTTGCCCGTCATGCAGGCACGTATGCGAATATCCCTCAAAACCACGGCGAACTCCGCGGCCCCTATGTATCCGACTTCAATTGTTTCATTATAAATGAACCATCTCTTCAGGAAAAGCCAAACCTTCTTTCTCATCGACATGCCGTACATGCTCATGTGCTTTTCATTGTCCTTGCTTCTGTGATAGTAATGTCTTTCTATGGGCAGAGACGGTGTCGACAAGACCCAGGAGGAAATCGTCGAGGAGATGGCCAAGGCGCTCGGCCATAGTGGAGACCTGCTGGAAAGCGTCCTCGAGAAAATGAACGCATTGGGAAAGGTTCTGGAAAAGACGACGGATGTGCATGTGTACAACACCCTGGTAGACGAGTTCAATGACCTCAGGAGGGAAGCCATGAAACGCAAGGAGATGCTCATGATCCACCGTGAGGCCATTGGTGTCAGAAGACACCGGTATCTGGACGCCTACTACCCGATACCTCCCCGAAAAAAGAAAAAGCCGGTGAGCGGAGATGTCTGAGACCTATGATCTGATAGTTATCGGCGCAGGGCCCGGCGGATACACGGCCGCCATTCTCGCTGCAAAGAAAGGGTTGAGGGTGGGCATCGCCGAAGGATCGCGGTTCGGCGGAACCTGCACGAATACCGGCTGCATCCCGACGAAAACCTATATCGAAAGCGCCAGTCTTCTGATGAAGATCAGAAGCGCCGAGAAGTTCGGGATCAGAGTGGAGAATCCCGCCGTGGATTTCACCCGGGTGAAGGCTCGGAAAGACCGCGTCGTCACCAGACTTTCAAAGGGGGTTGAATACCTCCTGAAGCATCACGGCGTGGACATCTTCCCCTGTATGGCGGATATCGAGGAGCCTGGGATTATCCGCGCGCAAGACATGCGGCTGAAGGCCCGAAACACGGTCATCGCCACCGGATCGAAGCCGAAGAGGCCCCGGCTCTTCGAAGCGGGAGGCATATGGACCAGCGACGAGGTGTTTGACATCACCGAGCTGCCCGAGTCGCTGGCCATCATCGGGGCCGGTGTGATCGGAATGGAAATGGCCCATATCTTCAGCACCCTCGGGGTGGACGTGACGCTCATCGAAGCCCGTGAGAGGATCCTTCCTCTGGAAGACGAGCATGTCTCCGTATATATGACCAAGCTCCTGAGAAAACTGAGCGTGTATACCTCGGCATACGTCTCCCATGTCGAAGGCTCCGGCCCATATGCGCTGTCCGTGGATACACCCGAGGGGAAGAAGACGATCGATGCAGAGCAAGTCTTCCTGTGCATCGGGAGAGACCCTGTTGTGCCAGACGGCTGCGAAAAGCTGGGCATTCTCCGCAGGGATTCCGGTGGCATAGTCGTGGACGAACACCTGCAGACCACGGTCCCGGGTGTGTATGCCATCGGGGACGTGACAGGCGATCACATGTATGCCTACGTCGCCTCGCGCGAGGCGGCCGTTGCGGTGGATCACATCACGGGAGGAAGCGAAACGATTTCCTACCGCAACATCCCGTCGGTCATCTATACCCACCCGGAGATCGCTTCCGTAGGCATCAGCTCTTCGGTTGATGGCACACGGGCTTCAAGAACAGGCACGTTCCCTCTTTCCGCCCTCGGAAGGGCGCGGACCATGGAGGCCGGAGACGGCTACGCCCACATCACCGCTTCACCCGAAGGTATACTTCAGCGGATCAGCATCATCGCGCCTCACGCCACGGACCTGATTGCATGGGCCGCTCTTGCCGTGGACCAGGAACTCACGGTGGAGCAGTTCCTGGGCGCCTACTGCCCTCATCCAACCCTGTCGGAGATCCTCAAAGAAGCGGCCGAAGACCTCCTGGGGGTGAGTGTCCACAAGCCCTGATCTGAGCTTGTGATCCTTCCCAGATGCCTGCTTGACACCTCGGCTGAAATATTGGTAAGCCCTTGAGAACCGAGGAGACAACATGATAGATACCTTTATAGACTTTGAAAAACAGGGCGGTCTCGTCCCCGCTATCGCGCAGGACTGGCAGACTGGTGAAATTCTCATGCTTGCGTACATGAACCGGGAGGCGTTCGAAGAAACGCTGAAAACCGGGCGCGCGTGCTATTTCAGCAGGTCGCGCGGCAAGCTCTGGAGAAAGGGTGAAGAATCGGGCAATTTCCAGAAGGTGAAAGAAGTGCGCACCGACTGTGACCATGACACTATCGTGCTCAAGGTGGAGCAGGTGGGAGGGGCGGCCTGCCATACCGGCTACCGGTCATGCTTCTACCGCAGGATCGAAGACGGACGGATGATCGAGGACGGAGTGAAGGTGTTCGATCCCAAAGAGGTGTACAAGTCATGAGCCTGATACGTCTTGCGATTCCCAAGGGGAGCCTCCAGCAGTCCACCATCGAGCTTTTCCGGGATGCGGGATGGACGATCACCATGTCGTCGAGGAGCTATTTCCCCTCTATCGACGACGCGGATATCGAATGCGCCCTCGTGAGGGCGCAGGAGATATCGCGCTATGTGGAGTCCGGGCTGTTCGATGTTGCGCTCACCGGCAAGGACTGGATTCTGGAAAACTCCTCCGACGTGCAGGAGGTCGAAGATTTGATCTACTCCAAAGCGACCTACCGCCCGGCAAAATGGGTGCTGGCGGTTGACGAAAAATCCGGGATCCGCACCGTCGAAGACCTTCGGGGGAAAAAGATCGCCACCGAGCTGGTTAACTTTACCAAGAAGTACTTCCAGGAGCGAAACATCCCCGTTGAGGTCGAATTTTCCTGGGGCGCGACCGAGGCCAAGGTCGTGGACGGCTTGGCGGACGCCATCGTCGAGGTGACGGAGACAGGCTCGACTATCCGGGCACATAACCTCAAGATCATCGAGGAGCTGCTCGTCACGAATACCAAGCTCATCGCCAACAGAAACTCGTGGAAAGACAGTAGGAAGCGTACCAAGATCGAGCAGATCGCACTGATGCTCAAGTCCGCCCTCCAGGCGACCGGCATGGCGGGGCTGAAGATGAATGCACCCAAGGAGAGCCTCGAGCAGATCATCGACATGCTTCCCGCTCTGACTTCTCCCACTGTCAGCCCGCTCCACGATCCCAACTGGTATTCTCTGGAAATCATTATCCACGAATCCCAGTCGAGAAACCTGATCCCCGAGCTCCTGAGAGCGGGAGCGCGCGGCATCATCGAGTATCCGCTCAAAAAGGTTCTGAATGGATGATAATCATAAAAAGCGAGTATGAAATTGCGATCATGCGGGAGGCGAACCGCATTCTTGCACAGCTCTTCGAGCACATCAGTCCCATGATCCTTCCCGGCATTTCGACGATCGAGCTCGACAAGGAGGCGGAGCTCTTCATCCGCTCACACGGGGCCCTGCCCGCGTTCAAAGGGTACCGGGATTACCCCGCCACCCTGTGCACCTCGGTCAACGACGAGGTGGTCCACGGCATTCCCGGCCCCAGGGTACTCCAGTCCGGGGATATCATCAGCATCGATGTGGGCGCTCTCTTCGACGGCTTTTACTCCGATGCGGCCCGTACATTCCCGGTAGGGACCATTTCTCCGCAGGCAAAAAAACTCATTGAGGTGACGAGAGAATCTCTCGACGCCGGGATCTCCCAGGCGGTGCCGGGCAATCATCTCTCCGACATCTCCGCAGCGGTCCAGAAGGTCGTTGAGGAAGGCGGTTTCAGCGTAGTGAGAGACTTTGTCGGCCACGGCATCGGCAGGAATCTTCACGAAGCCCCCCAGATTCCCAATTTCGGCAGAAGGGGCAAGGGACCCGTCCTGCAGGAGGGCATGACGCTGGCTATCGAGCCCATGGTAAACGCGGGGACCTACAAGGTTCTGATCCAGAGCGACGGATGGACAGCGGTCACCGAGGACGCCTCGCTGTCAGCCCACTTCGAAAACAGCATCGCCGTCACAAAAGACGGTCCTGTCGTCCTGTCCGCGCTGTAGAAAAGTCCTGCCGCATCCTCCGGGGAGCTCCGTGCGGCGGGAGAGAAACCGACCTTACTGGGACCCCCGTGCCTTGATCGCGACCTTGACGGTCTGGAATATGATGACCAGATCCAGCCACAGGGAACGGTGCTTCATATAGAACAGCTCGTACTTCAGCTTTTCCTTGGCGTCTTCAATGGTGTCGCCGTAGGGGTAATTGATCTGCGCCCACCCTGTGATTCCCGGTTTTGCGTGGAGCCTCAGTGCATAGTAGGGAATCACCTTCTCGAGCTGATCCACGAAATATCGGCGTTCGGGCCGGGGACCGACAAAGCTCATGTCGTTCTTGAGGACATTGATGAACTGCGGAAGCTCGTCGATCCTGAGCTTCCGGATGACACGCCCCACCCGGGTGACCCTCGGATCGTTCTGTGACGCCCACTGGGGGCCCTTCTTTTCCGCGTCCTGCCTCATGGACCTGAACTTGATCAGGTTAAAGTCTCTGCCGTCCTTTCCTACACGCTGCTGAAGATAAAAGATCGGCCCGGGAGAGTCGAGGCGGATGGCCAGGGCGGTCAGCGCCATGATGGGGAGCGTCGTTACAATCCCCAGAAGGGCGAAGAATATGTCGAATCCTCTCTTCAAGGCATCCTGTACCGGAGAGCTCAAGAAGCCGCGGGTAAAGATGATGGAGCTCGGGCGGATCTCCTCCACGAGGATTCTCCCGGTCACACGCTCATAGAAACTCGGCGCGTCGATGACGTCGCACGAGGTCAGCTTGATATGCAGCAGGTCATCGATGGGCAGTGTCCCCCGCCATCCATCTGGAGCCACCACCAGGAGGTCCGGCTCGATTTCCTTGATGACCCGGTGCATATCAGATACATCCCCCAGGCACCGGGAAGCGAGGTCCCAGTTGTTTCTGCCGATATAGCCTTCCAGCGTGACCGGATACCCGCCGGCGCGGATTTCCCTGAAGAGAAACTTTGCGTTGTCGCCATCCCCGAGCACCACGACCCTGGTGCCCCTGCGGTCGATGAACCGGAACTTCAGGTACACAGCCCTGATGGCAAATGACGCGGCCAGCGTGATGAAAAGCGCGCCCAAGAGCACATTGCGCTCGAGGCCGACCGTAGGGATGATGTAATAGATGAGCGCCAGCACGATCAGTGCCAGCCCTCCGCCCAGAAGAATCGACGAGGTGAGCTCCGAGGTTCTCCGCCAGTATTTCCAGTTGTAAAGATCCTGAAAATAGAAGCACACGACTCCCACTGAGGCGTAAATGCTCCCCTTGAGCCACAGGAGCTCGTCCGGGAGAGATACGCCCGGCAGCCATCTCTCGATATACTTGGCGAAAAATACGGCGCCCGCTGCGACCGCCAGGTCGAAGACAAACAGTAAAGCGGCTGAGTAAAAACTCCTAGTCATTACCTCTTACATCGTCAAATTGGATGTCTGATATAAATTGAATAATGCCCTTTGCCAGCCTGTCCATGGTACGGGGCGCACAAGGCTGCACCGTCATCGGGTGATGGAATGTTCATGAGGTTTCACTACAGGCGATCCCGAGGCCCGCTCAGCTCCGGAGCCGACTCCTGGTCGATCTTTCTCAAGCAGAAGCTCGCTGTCCTCCTCCGGCCTGATGATGCCCTCCCTCACTCAGTCATCGTTGCCCAGAACACCCGCCCTGAGGAGAAAATACACCAGCTGCAGGACAGCGGCCGTCGCTGCGGCGACATAGGTGAGCGCGGCAGCGGTGAGCACCTTGCGGGCCCCTGCGACTTCGCTGTCTGAGAGGATTCCTGAAGCCGGGAGAGCCTGAAGAGCCCGGGAAGATGCATTGAACTCCACGGGGAGGGTGACGATCTGGAACAGAACTGCAAGGCTGAAGAAGACGATGCCGGCCAGGATGAGAGACTGCGCCATGAAAATGAACCCGATGATAAGCAGCGGCCACGCAAGATTCGAGCCCAAGGAGGAAACGGGCACGAGGGCGCTCCTCAGCTTGAGAGGCGCATATCCGTGCGCGTGCTGTATTGCATGGCCCGCCTCATGGGCAGCAACTCCCACACTCGCTATCGAGTCCCCCGCGTATACCGACTCGGAAAGCCTCAGCACCCGGGAACGGGGATCATAGTGATCCGAAAGAAAGCCCCGTGTGAGCTCGATGTCCACACCGTGCACCCCGGCCGATCGCAGTATTTCGCGGGCCGCCTGGGCCCCGGTGATCCCCCGGTAGGTAGAAACCTTCGAGAATCGCGAATACGTCGATTTCACCTTGAATTGAGCGTAAATGCTCAGGAGCAGTGCAGGCAAAATCATGATGATATACAGCGGATCGAATATCATGGTTCCTCCAGCATTCAGTTAATCTGATAGATAGTATCTCGGCCTGAAGAAGTCAAGGAAAGGTCGCTTCTTACGGCTCTCCTGAAGAGCTGAAAGCCGTACGGCCACCCGGCTGCATGTGCAGACCTTCGAAGCATATTCCTTTCCCTTTGTTCGGATCTGTGGTATTTTCCCTGCAGTAAATGATATGGAGGTGATATGAAACGTTTCACCGGTATCTTCCTTGCCCTTTTGATCCCCGGTCTTCTCCTGGCGGGCGGATGCAGCAAGAGCCCTGAAGAGAAGAGAGAAGCATACCTGAGAAGCGCCCAGTCGTACATGGAAAAAGAAAAGTACGCAGAGGCGGCAATCGAGTTTCAGAACGCGCTCCAGATCGCACCCGACGATGCACAGACCCTCGTCACCTTAGGCGAGATACAGCTCAAGATGATGAAGGCCAGCGACGCATACAAGGCGTTTTCCAGGGCGGTCGGCATTGACCCAAGAAATACGAAGGCGCACGAATATCTCACATCCATCCAACTCCTTGCCAGGAAATATGACCTGGCGGAAAAGCAGGCATCGATAATACTCGAATATGAGCCGGAAAACAGAAAGGCACAGGAGATGCTTGCGCAGGCCCTTTTCCAGAGCGGCAAACAGAAGGAGGCCGTCGCCATCATGGACGGGCTGCTCAAGGATCCCAAGCCCCTGGAGGCGACTATCATCAACGCCGTACAGATGTACATGGCAACAGGCAGAGTTGAAGACGCCCTGGCGCTCCTCTCCAGCGGTTCGTCCCTTTATCCTGAATCCTCCAAGATACGGTTCCTTGCCAGCGACATCTATGCCTTCAAGGATGATATCAAGCGCGCACGCGAGTGGGCCGAGGACGCCTACCGGGTGGAGGGCGACAATATCAATGCAGGCATCGCCCTCGCCCGATTCTATGCAGGCCATCGCATGGACGACCTTTTCACTGCTCTGATTTCCGAGCTCAAGGCCAAATTCCCCAACGATCCGAGCCCGTATCTGCTGGAATCAGGCATTATGCAGCAGAAAGGGAACCTCGACCAAGCCATCGCCCTGGCGGAAACCGCTCGGAAGATCGAGGACACCACTGCCGCGAAAACCGTGATCGCCCAGCTGCTCCTGGAAAAAGGCGACCCATCCGGCGCGCAGAAGATCCTTGCCGAAACCCTCGAAAAGGATCCCAATGCCGTTACCTCCCGGGTCATGCTGGCCCGGATCTACCTCCAGCAAGACAACCCCCAGAAGGCCCTGGACACCCTCGACACTCTCATCAAGAGCATCCCGCAGAGGCCGGACGTTGCAGTGCCGACGGCCCAGGCATACCTCATGAAGGGCGATCTGCAAAAGGCGCGCGACCTGGTGGAGAAATCGCTGCAGGAATACAAGGACAATCCCGCACTGCACGGCACCATGGCCAAAGTCCATTTCATGGAAGGGAAATTCAGGGAGGCCCTCTCGGAGGTCACTCTCCTGGCGGACAGTTCCGCCGCCACCCCGGATATCATGTACATCGGCGCATTGTCGGCACTCAGGACAGGCCAGACGGCACAGGCTTCATCATATGTGGAATCTCTGAAGAAGTCATCTCCGGACAGCTGGCAGGCGCTGCACAGCCAGAGCCTTATCGCCCTGTCGAAGGGCGATAAGAAAACCGCCTACCGGTATGCCGAGAAGGCGGTCGATCTCTTCCCGGAAAAACCCCAGGCCCTCACCCTCTTCACAAGCATAGCGCCCTCTGTGATCTCGAATCAGGAGACGATCCAAAAAATCAGGGGCGCATGTCAGAAACACAATTCTTCATACTGCCATATGATCGTCGCCCGGCTCATGGAGACCTCGGGCGATGTTCAGGGCGCCCTGAGCGAGATGAAGGAGGCAATCAGGCTGGGTCCGGACGATACATCGCTCTACCATGCCCTTGCCCAGTTCTATGCGCGCAACAACATGATTCGCCAGGCCATTGACGAGTACGAAGGCCTCGTCCATGCCAAACCCGACGATCTCAGAGCAGCCACCATGCTCGCCCTTCTCAACCAGAGCCAGGGAAGGGTCTCGGACGCAAAGAAAGTGTATTCCTACATCCTTGAGCGAGACCCTAAAAACGCCCTGGCGGCGAACAACCTTTCCTGGATTCTCGTTCAGAGCGGAAAATCGAGCGATCTCAACGAGGCTCTCAGGCTCGCGCAGATAGCCAAAGACCAGTTCCCCGAAGACGCGCGGATCGCTGACACGCTCGGATACGTCTATCTCAGGAAGGGCCTTATCGAAAACGCCCTTGCCCAGTTCCAGCTCGCCGTCGAGAAGCTTCCGGAAGAACCGTCCATTAATTATCACATGGCCCTTGCGCTGGTGGAGCTGAGCAGGAATCCTGAAGCGAGGAAGTATGTGGAGAAGGCTCTCGACGCTGAGGCGGCCTTTGACGAACGGCAGGCCGCCCAGGAGCTTATGGCCAGGATCGAAAGCGGGGGGAGCCAGTAGCGGCATTCTCCTGCGGACATTGTCCTTTCACTGCGGGAGCGCCGGCTTCAGGCGTCTACATGGCCAGGACGCCGACCGCCGTCAGCGCAGCCGTGTATGAGCGCAGGACGGTCTTTCCCATGTGCACGGGGATAAACCCCGAGGACAGTATCATCCGTGCCTCGGAATCCGTGAATCCCCCTTCCGGACCTATGAGCACACCGGCCTCCCGTCCCCGGTAATCTCCCAGGCAGGCATCGGACGAGAGTGATGCGACCAGCCTGCATGTCCAGGCAGGGGCGTTGTGCTGCAGAAAATCCTGAAGCATACACGGCTCATGAATCATAGGGATCAACCGCCGCTCGCACTGCTTGACCGCTTCCAAAATGATCTGCCGCCAGCGCTGCATCCTTTTTTCGCCAATGTCCCTGACATTGGATCGCGCCGAAACGAGGGGGTGAATCTCGGAAACACCCAGCTCGGTCACACAGCGAATCAGATCGTCCATGTCCTTCAGATCGATGAGGCTCATCCCGAGACGTACTGCACAGGAGCACCTCTCATGCAGCTCCTGGGACGAGAGAATCTCCAGGGTTATCCTGTCTGGACCGGCATCCGTGATCCGCGCCCGATACCCCTTCTCCTGATCCCGGATGAAAAGCTCATCCCCGATTTTCCTGCGCAGAGGCCCGAGGATGTGTCGGACATCCTTTCCCTCGATAACCGCCTCTGTCTGTCTCCGGATATCGGCAAAAAATCTGGGCATAAAAGAAAAACGCTCCTTTTTTCATATGGTGAGTTTGGTCAATACCAGCGGTATCTTCCGTATGGAGGCGGACCCCATGCGCCTTGTGATGAAACCTGCGGCATACGGGAAATATGAGCCGCCGGTGGTCGCAACCCTCCTGTCCACAACCGGGACCTTCCTCGACACCGGCATGTTCAGCAGACTTCGAGCACAATCCCGGGGATATCCCCTTCGACCTTTCTTATCCAATATATGCTCCATCCCTGAAAGGTTTTTTCGAACCCTTCCTCGCTCTGCGAGATGCATTCGATCGGCGCCACGCAGACATCCCACTCGGTGTCCGACCGGATCGAAAGCCGGGCATTGGTGGTATCGTCCATGAGCTCCACACTGCCGGCCCGATATCGTCCCCGGTCCCTCTCCATCGCCTTACCGCCAACAAGAGGGCGCCGGCCGGAAATGACCATGATGTTGAACTCCAAGGCGAGCCACATCTCCCCGAGAGAGGTCTTGATCGTGTGGAAGACCTCGATCCGGCCCTCCTTGAAGAGCCGGTACGACTTTTCGATGCCGACGGATTCCCCCAGGGCTTTGAAGTGTAAGGTAAAAGCTTCCTCTGACTCGCAATGCGATACGTACGCAAAGGGGAGGCGGACGCTCAGAGATTCCTGGAGCATGTTCTTCTTCAGCAGAGAGTTCCAGGGAGGGGGGCCGTCGAGGCAGTGAGTAAGGAAAGAATATTTGGGGTAGGTGTCGTAAACCAAGAGGTCCCGGTATTCCCCGGGTGTCTCGTGCGGGATATCATGGATGGACAGCGGTTCTTTGCTTTGGCCTTCCTGACGCGGTGCTTCGGGATCGAGGACCTTTCGGTGATAGATTTCCTCATGCCGCATGAGGATGTTGGAAAAATTGCACTTCGCGGCTTTGTCTTCCAGGGCAAAGACCGAGGCGCAGTGCCGTGGCGAGAAGCCACAGTTGAACCTCCTGCTCGAAACCAGGATCTCTTCAGTGCCGTCGAGGTCGTGATCGATGCGTTCCATGCGCCAGATATCGCTGCCGAACCGAGCCTCATCGATGATTGACTCCGCCGCAAGCAGGTTTTCGTACACCACGTGCCTCAGGTGGCTTAGATAAACTCCGCCGAAGAGCCCGTGCCAGTACGGGCAGTTTGTCTGCGCCATGAGGAGATGCCGCAGCGCATCTCTGGAAGGGCCGTATGTGCGGACCAGGTTGCTGATCTTCATGCCTTTTTTGTGCATGAGGTTCGATTCAGGATACTTCGCAAAGAAGTTGTCCCACATTCCGCCTCTCAGGAATGCGCGCCGGCTCTCCCAGACACCGTTGTCCCGGGCCTGCTTCACGAGATCCTCGTACTGCCTTCCCTGTTCTGCGAAAAGGCTCCACTCCATCATCTCCTGATACGACCCGGTAGGCAGGTAGACAAGCCCGTTGGGAGGAAAGCTGTCCACCACGCGGCACAGAGGAATGAGCTCGATTTCGGAGGAGAATCTGCGTATCTCATCGAAGAATTTCCTGAGCCATCCCTCTTCGATCACCCACTTATGGGTGCCGGGCCACATGCCGAACTTCTCTCCATCGTCGCCATAGGTCAGTATTCTCACACCCTTTTTCTTCATCTGCAGGAGATAGTCGACTACCTCGTGCGGCTGCCTGAAGGGAATGAGATAGCGAAGACGCATATCGATGGGAAACACCTTCAGGGAGTGTCCCTCCCGTTCGGTGATGAAATAGCCGTGGACATCGTCGGGAGAAAGCCCTGCCGAGAGGAAATGACTGTCGTCCAGCAGGGTGTACTCGATGCCTGAGCCGGAGATTTTTTTCGGAACCCCCGGGTCCCATATGCGCTCGGCGCACCACATGCCTCTGGGCCTGGAGCCGAAATGCTCCTGGAGATATACGCTCATGAACTCGATCTGGTCACGGGCGTCGGCCTCGGGAATCACGGGCAGGATAGGCTCGTAGAATCCGCCCCCCATGAGCTCAATTTGGGAGCGCTCTGCAAGGGGTTTCAGCAGGGAGAAGAACTCCGGATCGTGCTCTTCGAACCACTCCCAGAGCGGACCGGTGTAGTGAAGGGTCATGGTGATGTCGGGGTAATCCGCCAGGATGCGCAGCAGCGGCAGATAGCAGTCCCGGGCGCCCTTTTCGAAAACGCTGGGAAAGTTCCCCACGGGCTGATGAGAATGAACACAGAACGCCAGATACATCTTTTCAGACATGCCACACGATCCTTTCGAACTTTTCATCCGGTATGCTGAATGATAGCACCCCTGTCAAGGGTTGTCTCCCGATTTCGAGATCCCGGCTGAACATCACCGAAAAAAACCTCATCCGCACGAAATGAACCCCTGTTCGGAAAGGGAAACCAAAGCATCCTTCCCATGATGCTCGGGCTGGCGGCACCTTCAAGCCTTACCGCCACCGCCCCGCCCTTTCCCACATCACACGGTTCCTGAGCTCGTCGATCTCAAGCGACGTCATGCAGTATGTGGCGCCGCTTAGACCAGGCAGCGGGGTATCAAGGAACTATTCGGTCATATCCCTTTTGTTGTATCCTCTCTTTGGCCCAAAAAGTGGCGCCCTCAGGGGAGGGGAAGAAGAGAAAACCCCTTTCAGCCAGGCATACGAGGTGTCATCCGAATGAACTCCCCTTGCGATGATTGGACCCTTCATCATGCTTCAGACATCGTCATGAGCATGCTTCCGGCCCGGATGCCGGGAACTCGGTTGTTACGGATGCACATCCGAAGTCCGGATAAACCGGCCTGTCATCGGTTCCGGCTGTCTGCGGCGTCAGATCAGGCGGGCGATGGACGCTCCTTCGAATGTCGCGTTGATGATCTTGCGGGGCCTGCAGCAATCCCCGACAGTATAGATCTCCGGTGCATACGCCCGAGCGGATTTCGCCAGCGTGTCCACCGGGCACGCCCCCAGAGCCATCACCACATTGTCGGCCTCGACAAGCGACTTGTTGCCCCATCGGTCGAGCACCACCACGCCGCTGTCGGTGATCTCGGATATGACCAGCTTCACCATTGCCTCGATCCCCGCCTGGGGGAGCAGCTCGGTGAGAAAGTCGAATCGTGTGATGGGCTCCATGTCGCAGGCAAGCTCGGCCGTCATTTCGATGATTGTGACGGCCTTTCCCTGTCCGGCCAGGTATAGCGCCGTTTCACATCCGACCAGACCCCCGCCGGCCACAACGACTTTGTTTCCGGGAACGCGAACAGCACCGCTCAGAACATCCCAGCTGCCGCTCACCTTATCGGGGTTGTCGATGCCTGTTATATCCGGCACCAGAGGTCGAGCGCCGGTCGCAATGATGAGCACGTCCGGCTTGCTCGCCTCGATGAGATCTTCGGTGACTTCTGTGTTCAGATTCACCTTGACTCCGGCAGCTTTCAGGGCGTGTGAATAGTAGGCCGGAATGAAACCGAGCTTGTCCTTGCCCGGCCCCTTGACCGCAATGCGGACCTGCCCGCCCAGCTCGTTTTCCTTTTCATACAGGGCGACCGAATGGCCTCTCAGGGCCGCCACCCTTGCCGCCTCCATACCTCCCGGACCGCCCCCCGCCACCATGACGCTCTTCTTCTTTTTTGCCGGGATGAGATGCACCCACCCTTCAAGCCGTTCGTGACCTACGACGGGATTTACCGTGCATCTCATATAAAGGTCATTGAAGACATGCCCTCCGATGCAACCGATATTGCAGCTGATGCACTTTCTGATTTCTGCGGTCCTGCCCAGCCTGGCCTTTTCCGGCCAGTCGGGGTCTGCGATGAGCGTTCTGCCCAGAGCGACAAAGTCCGCCTTGCCGTCTCGAAGAATCTGCTCTGCCACCTCAGGAGACCGGATCTGTCCCACGGTTATGACCGGGATATGCACACTCTTTTTGATTTCCGCAGCAAGGTAGCTGCGCCAGCCTTCCTCGAAACGCATGGGCTCGAGGATCCGCTGCATGGATTCATAGATGGCGGCGCTCACGTGCAGGACATCTATCCCGGAATTTTCAAGCATGCGTGCTATCTTCTTCGAGTCTTCAAGGGTGATCCCCCCTTCGACGAACTCGTCGGCACTGAACCTGAACGAAAGAGGGAAATCGGGCCCGACCTTTTCACGAGTGCGCTCGATGATTTTCAGCGGGAACCTCATGCGCCGCTCGAATGTACCGCCCCACTCGTCCATGCGCTGATTGGTATGGGGAGACATGAACTCATTGATGAGATATCCGTGAGCGCCATGAAACTCGACCCCGTCCATCCCTGCCTTTTTCGCCCTCAGCGCTGTTTCGGAAAACCGCTCGATCAGGTCCAGGATTTCCTCGGATCTCAGCGCCCTCACCGGCTGCTGAAGAAACCCGCATGGTATGCCCGAAGGAGCCACACCCTCCGCGCCTTCGATGTCATGATACTGTCTGCCGGCGTGGTGGATCTGGATGAAAATCCGTGCCTGATATGCATGCACCGCTTCCGCCAGTTCCTGATAGCCGGGGATATACTTGTCCTGGTCCAGCCGGAGCTGGCATGCGACGTTCTTGCCTTCGGGATACTTCACCTGCACGTTCTCGACAATGATGAGCCCCGCACCCCCTTTCGCCCGCTGGGCATAATACCGTATCAATCGCTCGGTAGGCTCACCTGAAGGACCTGCAAAATTGGTTGCCATAGGGGGCATGACAATCCTGTTTTTTACCGGCATCCTCCCAATCTTTCCTGCTTCGAACAACTTCGGATATTTCATATTCGGCATATATTCACCTCCTGAATCTCGCGATTCGGTTGACATTGCCGTGTATGAAAGGTCGGATCCGGCACCAGGCTGAATGGGCCGGAATCACCCCGCTCATCTCGGGCTTGCATGACGTGCAGAAGCGGCCTCGGTTCATACCTGACGGTAATAAGTATCTTCCCGGTGGGAGAACTCAAGTGTTTGGAAGATCCGGGAATATGCCCAATGACAGTGGATATATTTGCCCCATGCAGAAACCGGGCATCATATTCCTTATTGATTGTCCGCTGTCCTGCTCACTGTGAGCCGTCCCGGCGTTTCTTCGGTACCGGATTTAAGCATCGCCGGTATTGCCGGGCAAGATGCCGAATCGGCAGAAAAACCATGAGAGCGCTTTCACGCCCGCCTGCCTCGCGAGACTCGAACGGCTTGCCCAGTCTCTGTGAGAGACCATGCCAGGGCAAGCCTCCCCCAAGGAGACAAGCTCGGTCCTCATACCGAAACAGAATACACATGAGTGACGGCCCTCTGTTCCAGGACCGGCCGCCATACCTCTCATCGGCTCCACCCCATCGGGCTCCTCGGACCGAGAAAGATATTCTTGAGAAGAGGCCGGCCGTCGACCATCTCGCAACCGGCCTCTCCTTCAGACACAGACCCTGTGATAGAAAAAAGGCCCCGCTTTTCCTGCGGAGCCTTCATTGGGCCAGGCTGTTTTCTCTCAGATAACCGCCTGAAATCTCGAATATATGTTATTCGTTTTCATCCGGTGTGCGATGCGCCGTTGTTATGGCAGAACATATCGCCGGGGCCATAACCCCCTTCCCGAACAGGTCAATTGTTCGAAAACGTTGTTCCGGCGCAGCGTTCAAGCCCGAGCCCGCCCTCTGACCCGCATCGATGGGAAGGATCCCGGAAAATACGCCCACACCCTTCCCGGGCCGGCATCCGACCACCGACGCCCGGCTATTTATTGGGCAGGTGTATGATCAGGACGGGTTTGGTGCACTGGCGGACAACGTGCCTGGCGGTGTAATCCAGCAGCGCCTTTCCTACTGCTGTCACGGCATGCGCTCCGATGATGACCAGATCAAACCCCTGCTTGTCCACCATCGACAGGATTTCGTTTTCAGCGTTGCCGAAGGTGACGACCACTTTTTCGATGAAATCTTCGGACTTGACATCCCCGCACACGCCTTCACAGGAATCTATGATGCGCTGCTGGATGACATTCAGGGCGTCCTGTTTGTTCCTCTTGAGCAGCTCATCCCACTGCTTTTCACCCAGAACGGAGCTCACCAGAGAATAGGTGCTCTGGGATATTTCCTCAATCACGTGCAGTGCTGTGATTTTTGCGGAAAACCTTTTGGCGATGCTGAGAGCATAACCAAAGGCGTATTCTGCATTTTCCGACAGATCAGTCACATACAGTATCTTTTTGAAATCGTAATCCATGGGCGCTCTCCTTTCGTGGTGTTTCAGCTATTATAACCTACATTTTTCAATACCGATACTGGGAAGTATCCACAACAATCTCCCTTCACTCTGCGGTGAAACAAACATCATCTCGATACAGACCGGCAGAGTAATCATAAAATATTTCAGCGGGAATCATCGAGAAGCGTGGTTATTGCAGACACGAACGACACCGGGTCGGGATTATCCGGGGTCTCGATCTCGGCCGATCACGCACTCCGGCATCGGAGACAGCGAGGCTCCCGGGAACGGGCAGGGCGAAGGTGGCATCTGGCCTGACGGACAGGGCGTTTGAGCGGTGCTGTCAGGTCGAGGACAGCGATGCCTTTGAGATTGTGGCAGTGATCCAGACAAGGAACGAAGGTGAGGTTGTGGGGCTGGACGAGAGGAGAGGGATCGGCGGTGAATGACTATCAGGGCCGCTCGGTGCTTTTAGGGTAAGTGGAATGAAAAAGATGATAAAGATCAAAGGGAGCATGGTAGCGGAGGAGGGACTTGAACCCCCGACTCTGCGGATATGAGCCGCATGCTCTAACCTACTGAGCTACTCCGCCACACGGGATTATTTTTCTACTCAACTCTCATGGGTTTGTCAACGGTTTTAACTCCTTGAAGACCGGGCCTCAATGAGGCTCCGCGATCTTTTCGAATTACCGGATATCAGAAGGAATCCGGTTTCCCGAGCAGATCCGATGATGCCGGAAGCCCGCCCAGGGCGCGCGCATGGCGGACAGCGTTCAGCAGCGCCTCCCTGGCCGCCTGCGCGGCAAGGACTCCTAAATGAAGCGGATGCACGTCTCTGTCCCCGACGGAAAAACAGAATACCATGTCCCCGTCAAAGGGCGTATTGTACGGTGCGATATGCCGGGCAAGGCCGTTACCTCCCATGCGGGCGACCTGCATGGCCGATATTTTGTCGAGGCGGGCATCAGTCGCCAGCACGCACAGGGTCGTGTTTCCCGGTGCGCCCATCTTCGTGCGTACCTCCCCTCTGCGAATCGCATCAAAGGAGTTGAGAAAGCCTGATCCCTCCCGCGCCCCGGCAATGATCCCGCCCTGTTCGTCGAGAATGTCTCCAAAGGGGTTAGCCACCACCAAGGCGCCCATCCGTGCACCGTTGGTGCCCGTAACCATGCTCGACCCAAGGCCTGCCTTGGTGGCCGAGACCACTCCCCTGATCTTGCCTGATGTCGCCCCTGTGCCGGCTCCTACGCATCCCTGCTCCACCGGAGACGACGACGCATTGAGGCACGCCTGGTATGCCATCGAGGGATCGGGCCTGGCGGACGGGTCCATAAATGAAAGGTCGAAGATGACGGCCGTGGGAACGATAGGCAGCTTCGTCACCACCAGGTCGAACCCAACGCCCTGTTCTTCGAGGTATCTGACCACGCCTGTGGCGGCATCGAGGCCAAAGGCCGATCCGCCGGCAAGGCACACCGCATGGACCGCTGATCCGGGATGCATCATCTCGAGGGAATCAATCTGCCGGGAGGATGTGGCCATACCTGTCGTATCAACGGCTCCGATCGCGGGCCTCTCAAAGAGGATGACCGTGACCCCGGTGCCTCCCTCCAGATCGGTGAAGTGGCCCACCCTTATTCCATCCAGGGCGGTCAGTGTCTTATTCTCCGGACTTGACATCCTTGACCACACCATTGAACTCGGAGAGAATCTCTTTGACCACGGGAGACTTCATGACGTTTGCGCGGATCTCGGACGGCCTGGGCTTCCTCTCCGCCTGCTGCGGACTTTCCTGCAGCAGGATACGGATCTGTATATCCCGCCTGAAAAATATCTGCGCCTTTTTCCGGATCTCGGGCAGGGCCTTTTTGATCTGTTCTGCGACGAACTGGTTTGCACACATCAGATCCACGCCATCTTGGCTTTCTCCGGTCCGGCTGGCCGTCGTAAGCATGGCGTACATGGGGGGGTCGTGGTCTTTGAGATAGGAAACGAACCCATCCCAGGACTGGGGGAGTGCAGAGATCGGCTTCCGGTATTTTTCCTGGGCGACCGGCGCCTGCGCGGCCTGCCTGGCGGGCGCAGGGACGGGCCTAGCAGTTGCGGCCTGGATGAGCTGCTGAATATCCGCCAGATCCGGAGCAGACATGATCCGCAGAAGAACGGTCTCTATCGTCACCTTGGGCAGACTCGAGAACTTTACGTCCTCCTCGGAATGGATCAGCACGCTGAGCATCCGGTGCACCTCCTCGAACGGGACCCCATGGGCGATTTCCTGAAGGAACTCCTTCTCCTCCTGAGGCAGAGAAATGTTCGCATATCCGGCCTTGATCACCATCATGTTCCGGAAGCTCTCCATCAGAGACCGGTAGAGCTGGAGAAGATCGTGCCCATACTGGTAGACCCTGCCGACCACATCGAGCACGGAAGAGACGTCCCGCCCGATAATGCCTGTCAGAAGGTCGTGCATGGTAGTCCGCTCCACCAGGCCGAGCATGCGCTCCACGGTCCGGGCATCAACGTCGCCGCTCTGGGCCGCGGCCACGTGCTCGAGCATGCCCTGGGCGTCGCGCATGCTCCCGTCCGCCTGTAGCGCGATGATCATGAGGGCGTCTTCAGTGATGGAGATATGCTCCTGTAAGGCGATGGACGAAAGGTGGGCGATGATCTCGGAAACCGGGATACGCCTGAAATCATACCGCTGGCATCGCGAGAGGACGGTGACAGGCACCTTGGCAAGCTCGGTGGTGGCCATGATGAAGATGACGTGCTCGGGGGGCTCCTCCAGGGTTTTGAGCAGGGCGTTGAAGGCGTTGCGGGAGAGCATGTGGACCTCGTCGATGATGAAGGTCTTGAACCTCGCTACGCTCGGCGTATAGCGAGCGTTTTCGATGAGATCCCGGACGTTGTCCACTCCGGTGTAGGAGGCGGCATCGATCTCGAAGACATCCACCGCACGCGACGCCGTGATATCCTCGCATATCCTGCAGGCGTTGCAGGGGGTGCCTGACGGGCCTTTTTCGCAGTTGATCGCCTTGGCCAGGATCCTCGCAGCCGAGGTCTTTCCCACCCCCCGAGGGCCGGAGAAGATGAAGGCATGTGGCAGGCGCTTGAGGTCGATGGCGTTTTTTATGACACTGGTCACATGCCCCTGGCCCACAATGTCTTCGAATGTCTGGGGTCTGAATTTTCGGGCGATCACCTGATACATGGCCTGATCCTAGTATCCTGTGAGGAATTATTCAAGAAAAAAGGCCGCACAAGGGGCCATGCCTTACATACACATACAGCGTACCGTTTACCGCTGCTCCCTTCCGGGCCTGACGGGGTTCACAGCGCTGTACTGCATGAGACATGGCCCCTTGCACGGCCTTTTCCTGGCGGAGAGAGAGGGATTCGAACCCTCGGTACCACTTTTGGTGGTACACGCGATTTCCAATCGCGCCCCTTCGGCCTCTCGGGCATCTCTCCAGACTGCCGCATGATTCCTCCGAGGCTGCGGCAGCGCGCAGCAGCTCAGCGGAATGTTATCAAAGATCGCTCAAGGTGAACTAACATAAAGTTCCGTCAATGTAAACGTCAAAGCAATCCCTGAGAAAACGGTGATATAGGGGGCAGCCGCCCTGGCAACAGAAAATTTATTCCTTCCTGCGCTTGACAGAACCTGCTAGAATATCAAACTACTTGATACAAGGTGATATGTGATGAAAAAGATCGCACTGATCGTTTTGTTCGTGCTGCTCTGGTTTTCCCCGGGGATATCGGAGGAGTATGCCATAATCAAGGATTCGCTCTTCGGCACCAAGAAGATCGAAATCTACAAGAATCTCGATGATGCCCTGCAGCGCTATACCGGGGAAGGCAAGGTATACCGGATCACCAGAAAAGAGATACCGGTGAAGAAGATAGAGGCCAAGAAAAAGATCGAGATAACCGAGTACGAGTGGATTCCGGACGATACAACAGAAAAAGGCAAAAAGTAGTGGCGGAGAGGGTGGGATTCGAACCCACGGTATTTCGCCCATAAACCCGCATCAATCCTAGATTCATACCCCAAAAAGTACCGTGAAGTAACCGTAAAGTAAATTTCTGCACCTGCAACCATCCCCTTATTTATAGTACAAAAGGAATTCATCTTCAGTTAGCCCGGAGATCTCGATGAGCTTACAAAGTAAACCATGTTTGAGGGGCTTGCCC
>ERZ795049.196-NODE-196-length-94351-cov-25.787658_pt1 | contig 94351 bp, 74 predicted proteins | sample MGYA00375133_ERZ795049 | MGnify/ENA primary metagenome ERZ795049 (study PRJEB30178, sample SAMN05720147) | activated sludge metagenome | isolation source: anaerobic digester from wastewater treatment plant | place: Japan | collected 2015-04-20 ...
AATTTGCTAAAAGCTGCTGATATATTAATTCCTCGCATATTAGAAGAACATTAACAAAATGGCAAATTTATGTCAATTTATATTTAGAGTATTACTAACTAAACTTTCACACTTATTTTTATCATGAAAACACTGTTTAATCCCTTGATAATACTCACTATTCAATGGAAATGCAGCCCTGTATACAATATGATGGAAATTGGAAATTATATATTTTGTGCTATTTACTGAAAAAATTATTCGTTTTACAATCTGGATATACTATACAGGAGATGCATTATGAGGCTCATCTGACCACTTCTATCTTATTTGAAGTGATCTGCCCTACCCTTTAAATAATTTTTAAATGGCTCTAATGGTACGACTTTGCCTGTTTTTATATCTGAAATAACATACCTGCCTTCTTCTGCATCGTGAAGGTTTTGTTCGGCAATCACGAGGGCACCCCTTTTATTGCCGAGTCTGTATTCTATTTCTGCCGCCATATCCTTTATCCTGTAAACATAAAAACCCTTTGGATTTTTCGCTGATTTATATTTTTCAAGATAAGGGTCTATTGCATGACTCCATTGTTTTGCCTTCTGCAAATCACCGCCTTTGATATAAAATCTAACAATTTCACTTACATATTCAGCCGCTGAAGGATAGTAAGAAACTGCCCTCAACAAAAAATCTTCTGCTGCCCTGTTTTCACCAAGCGTTTCATAGCACAGACCATTTGCAAAATACAACTGAGAGTCCTTGTCAGACTTTCTATTTATGATTTCAAGACATGCATTGAGTGCCTTTTTTATGCTGTTTTTGTTTTTGGTGTCAGGTTCAACCATGTATATCCTTCTTAAGACTGCGGCTGCCCTTATATAACCTTCATTGTTTGCTGGCATATCCCTTATTGCATCTCTATATGACTGATAGGCGTTTGAAAAGAAACCGTTCTCTTCCATTAAAATGCCATTTTCAATGGATTTTCCTGCAAGTCCAGCCTTGTTTGTAAACAACAGAGAGCAGACAAGGAGAACAATGAGCATGGAAGGAATCAGGCGCTTTTTAAAACGCAGGCCAAAACCCGCATGTTCCCGGCGGACTTTGAAATCTGCATTTACGGGGAAATCTTTATCTGTTTCATCTGTTGTCTTATTCTTTTCATCTACGAAAAACACCGAGGTCAGTACGAAAAATGTGATGACAAGGGCAGGCATGTCAAAGGAAAAATCCAGCACCCCAAAAAGAAATCCACACCCAATCGAAACACCTATGAATTGAAACTCGGGTGTTTTAATCTTTTTTCTTAAAAAATACACAAACCCTGTCACATAGAACAAAAAGCACAACAAGCCCATGATTCCAAGTTCAACGCCGTATTTTAATATTACGGTATGTGCGTGTTTTGTATATATGCCACCGTCGAAATATTTTCTATAACCATATTCGAAGGCGCCTGCGCCATACCCTGTAAGCGGATTTGCCCTGAAGGCAGCAAAGCCGTTTTTCCAAATCTCTGTTCTCGTATTTAATGTTTTAACTTCAGATCTTGTCACATGTGCCTTTTTTTCAAGTTCTCCCGTCAACCCACGAAAATCACCGGCTTTTCCAGTTTGTAACAATACAAATGTAATTGCAATTCCTGTCAACACAACTGCAACAATGCTAAATACTCCCTTGAAATCTTTATTTTTTAATGTAGAGACCACAAAATACACCGCAGCGAGAAAAGAAAGTCCCATTGCAATTCTCGATGTTGAGATAATCAGACCCACAATTATCAATGCCGTAATAGGCATGTAGATCCATTTTTTCTTAACCGCACCGAAATAAAAGGCTAACGGAAGCACAGAGCACATAAAACCGCCAAAGACATTGTAGTGCAAAAAAGAAGAAAAAGGTATAGCCTGCGCACGGACCATATCTGCGTGCGTGCCCCCCTTGAATGTTTCAACAAGTCCTGGAAATAAAAACTTTGATTGCGCTATGGCACAAATCGCAGACAGGACTGTTCCCAAAACAAGAGCATAGAGAAATACATCTCTTTTTTTTGCATTGATAAAGATATAAACACTGCCTGCAATCCATATCAATGTATTCATCTCATTCATGGTGCTGAATATGTTCCAGGTGTAGAAAACACTGATTAAATTTATTATCGCGAATGGGATAAAAAAATATAAAACGGTTTTGCCTGTAAAGAGATTTTTGTTCCTACTTTGAAACAAAACAGCAAAGACCAGAAACAAAACAAAGGTTGATTCAATCCAGAATTTGTCGATTGTAACGTAATAAAGTGACAGATGATTTCCGCCAAGGAAGGGGATGAGAAAAAATGGGAGCGGTAAAAAAAGATGGGAGAGTCTATATAAATCGATTCGTTTTAAACCCACTCTATCTTCACATTTAATACTGTAAATAATTTCTCCTGAGCTTATTGCATTTATTTATTTTGTTCTAAATTTATTACAAATGTATATACGGTTTTAGCACCTTTTTGATTCTTAATTGATACACTGCCTTCGTATATTCCAGCGGGTATATCTTTTATTGGCCATTTCACCACACCCTTTTTACCATCGATTACCATCCCATCTGGGACCTTAATTGATGTAAAAGAAAAAGCACCACCATCTTTGCTATCAGTAAGAATTTTAAATTCCATAATGTCTTTTTCTATTTTTGGTTCAGACATACCTGATACCTTTGGCGTAACAGTGTCAATTGTAAGGCTTAGATATCTTGGTTGACCTTCTTTTTCCCCTTTTATCGGGGTTATTAAAACACCGACTATGTCTCCTTCTTTAAAATTTGAAACAGTATCCGATACATAATCTTTAAGAATATTCCCATTAATCGTCCATTGATATCTATAAATCATTTCAGGATCTTCTCTGTCTACCAAAACCCTGATATTATCTTTACCGCCTAAAGATATGAGTTCTAACCGAGCCTTATCCACTGGTACAAAGGGCGCTTGTTTTTTGGTGCTTGCATCCTTAGTTTGGGTTTTTTCAAGCCCTCTTTTTATTGTTTTTTCCTGTCCTTCCTTATCTATAGTCTCTATCAAAAAATAAAGTAGAATAATAACCATCAAAATGCCTATGGCTATATAAATGTATGTCTTTTTTGATTTTGGTTTTATCTTTTTTGTTGGCTTTTTTTGTTTAGTAGGCATAAAGCACTTCGAGTTGAACCCTCTCGCTTGGGCTAAGCTGTCTTTCTCCTTGAACGTCTATGCTATAAGTATATGGAAAATGCTGAGGGGTAATGATACCGCTCGAAGACTCCGCAACACCTGTTCCTTCAAGCATAACACCGCCTGTATTGCTGTTTCCTTGAATAGTGTCTGTAATTCGTATATACACATCGAATGGAGTTGATGATTCAGCCTTTAATGAAAACTTGATATCACCAGATGTTTTAATATCAGAAGAGGCTGAACATGTGCCATGCCAGGATGAGGTGGAAGATAATAATTTGCTGCTGAAACAGGTATCGGTTGCGATTTTTGATATGGCTGTGCTTGTGGTTAAATTCAAGCTGTTTAATGATGAAATTATCGAGCTGCTTGGTGTAGCGGTTGCAATACTAATTGAAGTTGGTATAAAGTCTTTCAAAAAAAAATCCACTGCACCATATGATGCATCTTTGGCGGTCTTGTATTTCTTGTCAATCAGTGAAATCTCGGTGCCTTTTCCTGAAAAATATAAAACCATGCCGATCATCAATGAAGAGATGAGTATTATCATCAATACAAGTACAATAGCCACTCCCTTTTTCCCAATTTTTGCTTTATCTAAATTCACTATTAAAAATCCTTTGGTTTTAGTACAAGGATGCGTTGTTTCCATTTATAGTTCTGCCACCCGGAACCTATTGTACTTGTTAGATTAAAATCATGCCCCTTATCAAATTCGCCTATAGTAATTGTTCCTGAAGGATATGTATAATCATTATCTTTATTACCTTCATGCGTCAAAATATACACCCTTACCTCTTTCACCCTTTTTTTTATGTTAACGGCACTTAAGCTTGTTATATCATCAGAATACGTGTCAAGAACTCCATCCTCATTATTATCAAGACCAAATATAACTTGCATATCTGCAACGCAATCAAAAACTTGTAAATAGTTAGACCCTCCACCAGACTGATTTATCGTAGTTTTATATAATATACCAGTATTTGGTGCACATCTCGAAGGCATTCCTGATGTTGGCCTGTTTATATAGTAATCGGCCCTATTAAAAGGCATCCTTAGGTCTGTATTTGCATCAACCCCATAGATAATATACTTTTCTGAAGGGTTCTGTGGTGAAAAATCTGCAGGAAACGCCGTAGAACTAAAGGAAGTGAAAAAATTTCCGTCACTGTCAACTATAAGTTCATTTTTGCTATAAATATCTTTGGCAGGCTTTATTACAATTACTCTATTTCCATTATTCAAGTCTTTGTTTGTTGCCCCCCATGACTTTGGAACTGGTTTTTGTTCATTTGTAATATAAGTCCATTTTGTGCAGGCGTTATTTGTGCCAATCATTGTAGACCTTATGACAAGGTAATCAGAGCCGTTGTAACCAGTATTGTTACCAACTGCAAATGCCTTTGGGACATTAGACGGTGCACTATTATATGTACTTGCTGGGGACGTAGTTGCCTCGCTATAGCTAATTGCAGATTTGAAACTTTCGGGAAGACCATACCCTGCGTGTTCTATATCATCGGAAAGCATATTAAGACCGATCAAATTATCTATCTGAGTTGATACAATTCCCGCCTCCTGTCCTGCTTGTTTTAAAACAACCCTAAAGGTATCAGCACTCAGAGCAACAATAATTGCAAGGATGGTTATGGCAATAAGGAGTTCTATTAATGTAAAACCCTTTTTATTATGTCCCATAAAATTCAGCCTCTTGACACAATCGATCTGACAGCATGACTCCATTCCTTATTCATGATCGTCCACTTCACAGTAACTTCTATAGAGACGCTATTGCTTGATAGATTTGTAACAGTCCAAGTTACAGCAAAATTCTTTTCGAATCTTTTTATTTTTCTTTTAATGGTTGAACTTCCAGATGTGATGGATGTGTATGACAAATTCCTCAACTCGTTCATCTTCTGTTCAGCAATCCTCACAGATTCATCACGAGAAAGACTATTAAGGTTTTGTTGCATATACAACACAAGACCTTCGAGGGCGGCGAGCATGCCTATGGTTAGAATGGTAATAGCTACAAGCATCTCTACAAGGGTAAACGCCTTGTTATTGTGTTTCACAATTTGCACTTGTGCACCCCGATGATTGATTTTTTATTTTTCCGATTGTAACTCTTGTAGATGATACTTTAATACAGTCATATGAAGGGTTTACCTGTGATAAGATACATATCGTGCATGTAGTATTTGAAAATCCCCTTGAATTAAAATTTATAAAACCCCCGCCTGTATATGAAAATGTGTTTTTGACTGATTTCGATGGGATAATCACAGAATCTAAACCTGTATCTAATGTTTCATTTCCGTCAGGTTGTGGATCTGTATCTTCATACCCTATATAGCTATTATTTGACAATTGTACGAACGTCATCCTGTTTTTTTGCATGGCCATCATTCTAAGACTCATAAGGTCAGAATACAGTTCCCTTGTCTGGCTGTTTATCTCATATTTACTTACAAAATTTCTGTACCCTGCTACAGAGAGTGTTGCAAGTATTCCTGCAATTACAACAACAAGCATCAACTCTATGATAGTAAAACCGTTATCTTTTTTCATTTTTCTTTTATGTGTAGTATCTTTTTCATTGGCCTTGGACCAATCACAACTGATAACCCTTGCCCTCTCGGCGGCATACCTGAAATTGATGCAGTCCTTCTGCTACCTTTTTCTGAAAAGGCTGAGCCTAGTCCCAACTCCTTTATCTCACCAGTTGAAACCTGAAGTAAAGCCTTACCTAATAAACCTGTTGCACCACCACCAGTTTTATAATCTACCGCCCATATATATGTGTTACCACCAACTGCACATATGTCTGCCGAAGGCTGAAAGGTAGTAAAAAATACAGCGCCACTGAATACAGCAAGGGGGTCAGTTATAACCCTCTCTTGAAGGTTTACAGAATCTGGAGGGTCAAGATTTATATACCAGCCAGAATATATTGAATCAAGTGAAGCAGAAGGGCTTGTAGTCTGATTTTTTAAATTCGATTCCGTTATAGATGATGTACAGGACGTATCAAAGGTGTTTGACGATAGGTAGCACGGTTCACTGAGACCAAATAAACGCCTTATCGTGCTCGTATCAGACGTACTTCCAGGGTCATCGATATTTGTTCCCATTTTATAGAAATATCGACCTGTTCCAAAATATAACCAGAGTTTGCCGCTATTTCTATCCTGTAATTTTGCTATTGCTGATGTAACTGGACCTATATCTTCTATAACAGAGTTTACAACCCAATCTTTTGGTTTATCACTCTCATTTGTTATAAGTCTTAAAACACCGCCTTTTGTCCAGGTTGAACTCGATGTACAAGGCGAATCTGCACATTTCGTATACCCTACATATGCTACATTGTCTTTATAGAAACCTGAGGAACCCACATTTGATTTATCTACATCCAAGGATGTATTGAATATAGAGCCCCCAAATGCATCAGATTTGTCTGTATCTATTTTCCTGAGAAGAGTTCCTGTCTTTAAATCGAGGATAAATAGCCTCAATAGTTGATCTGACCTTCCAAGAAACTGACGATATATATTATTTATTGGTCCGGTTGGCCCAGACGCAAAAACAACAAACCATTTACCATTTTTTGTAGAGTCCCCTTGTCTTATAAATGCCGGTCCTGATGTAGACATGCCCAGTTCAGAATGAGAAAACTCCCACAAAAGGACAGGGTTTTCCGGGTCTGTAACATCAATGGCAAAATAAGATGAAAATCCTAAGCCACTCATTGGTGTTTTCACACAGTTTGTGCATGAACTGCTAGGTTCTCTACAGGCACCGCCGAGTCCCATACCCCCAATTAGGATTGTCTTCCAACTATTCACCGTCTTGGTATCATCAGCATCTCCATTTATGCTTGCATCTATTAGAAACGGAGAAGAATCAACATAGTATATATGACAATAATTATCCTCTGTAAGATATTTTAGGTATGGCAAGGCGTTTTTTGGAATAAATGCCCATTTTTCTTTTCCAAGCTCAGTTCCATCTAATTTGCCCTTCTCATTCGTACCTCTGCCAGACCATGTCTGTTTTAGATCGCCTAAATAAAAGGCGTGAAGCATACCGTCATTTGCTCCCACGTATGCCATGCCCCTATTTTTATAACTATCCTGATTTACAAAATCGTAATAAGTTGTATCACTATAACCATTGGGTATCCCCATATGATAGGTGTTTATAGGGGAGAAAGACTGGATCCTTGGCGTTGAATTTATGATAGCGCCCAACTTCCAGGTTGCTGTTGTCCCGCTGATCGTAACAGTCCTGTTTCTGTAATCGCTCTTATCGATACCGTGAATGTATTTTATTAAGTTCTCTGCCTCAGTTACGCTTGCCGCCTGAAGATATGACTGCAACGCAGATGCGTTACTAACAGAAAAATCAGTTAAATTATTACTAAGTTGCGTGTAGATTGTTCTTGGCGTTGTGGAAAGGTTCCTCGACCACAACACATTACCGGCCTCCCATAGGGTTTTCACATTTTCAATATTAACGGTATCCACTAAGCTGTCCGGTGATCCATCACCATCTGAGTCTGAATATCTTTTGACCAATACCTCATTTGCTGTGGTATCAAAATAAAAGTTAACTATATAATCGTTGGTGAGATTCAATATCTTATCAACAGTTGTATCTTCTCTTATATTGCTGTTTTGTAAATATGGGTCGACATAATACCATAGGTTATGCATCTTGCCTATCCAATCTATCTCTGTTGCACCAAAAGATTTTCTTGGAAAATAAACCGCTTGCAATAGGTTTGCCCCACTTCCTTCGCTGGACGCAAGTATCGAGACTGCGCTGCCACTCGATATATTACGTAAAATGTCAAGGATAACGCTCGCTATCTTTTCTTTTATCTCAGTTGCATCGTCTGCCTTGAAAAATGTATCAGGGATACCATTGCCATCCTTGTCCCAGCTAGAATGGGATGCCGGAAGATTTGTACATGGGCTACCCTTTCCGCAGTTAGATGAAGTACAACAGTCTTCTACAGGACCACATGAAGACGATGGGTATCCGCTCGTCCCTCCTGGCCACGTGTTTGTCCTGTCAAACCCTCCGTACATTGCTACATTCTTCAGGGAGCGCTCCCCTGTTCCCCCGAGCCATAAACCCATTGTATAGACAGACTCCACATAGCTGCTAACCCCTGATACCTTGTTGGTATATCCTTTTTTGTGCATCCAGTAGGCAGGAACAACCGGGTCAGGTGATTCTGCCTCTATGTCATTATCAATCTTGCAGTATGAGCTTACCGGGTACCCCCCTCTATTCCATTGCCCATCCGTCATAAGGATCACAAAGTTTTTTGCACATGGGACAAGTTCAAATTCGTTACTCTGACAGTTTCCGTCGTTATCTTTATCAAAACATCTGTACATTGGATTTTTCCATTTAGATCCAGAATCTGTCTGAGGCTGGGGTCCGCCATACTTTGGTGAATTCTGGGAAAGATAATTTAATGCATCCCACATGGCAGGTGCGGTAGGGGTTGAGCCTCCAGGCGCTTCATAATTTAAAGCTGTTATTACATTTTTGTATGGTTTTACACTATCAAAGCTCGCCGAATCTGTAAAGTCACCTATATATACGGTTCTATTAACGCCATTTGTATCAAAAAACATAGCGCCTATAAATGGTTTTGGAGAAAGATCTTTCAGTTGAAACAAGAGCCCACCTTTGCTACCAGTAATCCTTTCCCACGGAACCCTAACCATAGTAAGGCCGTCTGTTCCAAGAAGGATACAGCCCGAACTATCGCATGATAATTGGGTATTGGGATAGACTTCTGGGTCACAAGTCTGAATTGTGTTTTTGCAGCTTTTTGGCTTACCTCCTGTCAGCGCCCACCTTAGGACATCGACCCTTCTCATGTATTTATAATTTAGATAGTTTCCAGTGCTGATATTGCAATCTCCGGATAATGTCCAAGTTTTACAACAAGCATATTTTGTTCTAGTACATCCGTGTGTACCCTTAGGATCACACTGATCATAACCAAATGTGCTGCTTACACATGTCCAGCTTGTGCATGTACTTGTGCAGGGAGAACCAGAAGGGATTGTCTCAACCCACAAGCATGTCTCTGTAGCAGGATCGCATGCAAGTGTCTCGTTGGTAGGCTTAACGGGTTTATAATATTTTGTAGGTTCGAAATAACCCTCATAGTTTTTTGTAGAATCATATGTCGAATTATCGCATGAACTACCACTTGTAACTGATGAATAAGCACAAAAGCCCATGCTTCCGCTCGTATCAACAAGCAAAAGAAGATTAGGATCAACCGGGGTTCCAATCGAAGAAGGCATCTGACAGTAGTCTGCCATGCTCTGCGCAAAAGAGAATGGAATACAAAACAGAAAATAAAAGAAAATAAAAATTGAAAAAACAATGCCTCTCATTTTTACCTCTCAAGCATTATCGTATAAATGTTTCTTGGATCGCAAACAGAACTATTTATAGCAAACTGTACCCTGCGGCCTATCATGGATTTGTTGAGGTCTTCCTTTGCGTAGTCTGGCATCCTGAAATTCCACAAACCCTGACATTTTTCAGTTGTTACTTGGATCCCAACGATGCCTGATATGGCATCAACAGATCTAATAATGCCTGTTAACGTTAGATTTTCCTGTGAGATTGACGGCTTTATAAAGAAAAGAGATACGAGAAGCACAATGAAAAATATTAAAAGAGATTTTGTATTTAGGCTTGTTTTGTTCATAAAAATCCGACACCTCCTCATTTCCTTAAAAGGTTTAAAAGCATTATTATAAACATATTACCATAAAATATGTACACAATAGCCCCGAAGGATAGAAAGGGTCCAAAGGGAATACCATATTTTGTGTCTTGGCCTTTTATTAACATCAGTGGAATTCCAACTATCGTACCCACCAAAGAACCCGATATCAGACTAAACAAAACACCCTTTATGCCTATAAAGGAACCTATCATTCCAAGAAGTTTTATATCACCACCGCCTAGGCCTTCTCTTTTGGCACACAGTTGATAAAGATATGCAATTGCAAAAAGAACACCGCCTCCAAGCAAAATTCCATATAATGAATCAAGGAGCCCAAAAAATGGTCTGGTAAACGATAGCATAAACCCGATGACCAAACCCCCAAGACTCAAGATATCAGGTATTATTTTAAACTCAAAGTCAATCAATGATATAACAATTAACACGGCTACAAAAAGCATCAAAACAAGCAGTTCGATATTCAAACCCGTTTTTTTGTAAAGAAGCAAAAACAATAAGGCGGTTATAAATTCTACTGTAGGATATCTTATTGAAATTTTTGTGTTACAATTTCGGCATCTGCTTTTTAGTAAAACATAGCTTAAGATGGGTATATTGTCATAAAATCCGATAGGTCCTTCGCATGATGGGCAAAAATAACGGAGGGAAATAATCGATTTTTCACGTGGAAGCCGATATATACATACATTAAGAAAGCTCCCCACTATCGCCCCTAATATAAAAACAATAAAACTCATAGACATAATTATACATGATAGATCAAAATATTTCTGTGATAACCATCAATTTATCGCATAAATATTAGGGTTAGTCAATTGCCTCACGCTTTTTATCTATTAATGACGACTACTTTAGATAATTGATGGTTCAACAACGTCTCTTTATTTTCTCACCAGAAAAGCAATGAACTCATATATGATTCTATCCCCGGCAAAAACAAAAATCAACGCCCCGAGTGACAGAAACGGACCAAACGGTATCGCATACCCAGCACCCTTTTTTTTGTCTTTGATAAACATCAGAGGAACACCGACAATAGTTCCAATCAAAGAACCTAACATTAAACTGAATACTACACCCTTTATGCCACAGAATGAACCTATCATGCCAAGCAGCTTGATATCACCGCCGCCCATTCCTTCTTTCTTTCTTAAAAGTTGGTATCCATAGGCAATTGCAAAGAGTATTCCGCCGCCTAAAAAAATACCGTATATCGAATTGAGCACGCTGAAATTTGTCCTGACAAAAGACAAAAGAAAACCCGCCACAATGCCGCCAAGACTCAATATATCGGGGATTATCTGAAACTCGAGGTCTATGAATGATATCACTATGAGAATAGAAACAAAAAAAAGCAATACGGGCAATTCAATGGTTAATCCAATCGTTAAATAGAGCAATGTAAACAACGAGGCGGTAATAAATTCAACAATTGGATATTTTACTGAAAATCTCACACCGCAGTGCCTACATTTTCCCATGAGATACAAATAACTTATGATTGGAATATTGTCATAGAATTTAATGGGTTTTTCACAAGATGGACAAAATGAACGAGGGAAAATAATCGATTTTTCACGTGGAAGCCGATATATACACACATTCAGAAAGCTCCCCACTATCGCCCCAAATAAAAATACAATAAAACCCATTTGAACTTATAAACCATTGTTCAAAATAATTCTACGATAATCATCACATTTTTTGAGGAAAATACCCGTCGAGGAGTTCTTTAATGCGGTGCAGCAAATAAAAAGGAACAGAAATTAATGTAAATTCATTTCCACTTGATGTATACAAAGCATCAACGCACAAATTCCCGGAATGCACCCTGACTGCGATATCATTTCCGCCTTCTTCCATAAAAACATGCAGTGATTTTAGTTTCCCTGTCTTTCCTGATTTGACTTCAAGGGGTATCGCCTTATTATTACCATAAACTATCAGATAATCAATCTCAGACGTCGAACCTTTCCTGTCTCTATACCAGAATGCAAGGCGCTGATTTGTTGAATGGTTTAATGCTAATAATGTTTGCCCGACTATCTGTTCACTAATCTGACCATTAAATACAACATTTAAATCTTCCACATTCATAATGTCAGTTCTAAAACCCATTTGGTAATTTATAAGACCTACATCAAGAAAAACAAGCTTAGGGGATTTTTTAAGATTATGCATCAATGGAATCTTGTTTGTTGATACTGGATAAACCCTGTTTATTATCATGGATTTTTCAAGTGTATCGAATGCATCACTCATTTCACGGCTTTTAAAAGACGAACCGCCGAATCTTTCATATTTTACAGGCAATCCAACATATCTTGAAGCGTGTTCAATGACGTATTGAAGATACTTGGTTTTAGCATCCCTCGCGTATTTATAAACATCGTCCTTAAATCCAGTCAAAATCGATTCATAAACAGGATCCACATCCAGGAATGATTTTCTAATGGAATATTGCGCAACCGCTTCCGGCATTCCACCAACAAGCACGTATTCACGAAACTTTTTCATCAGCATTTCATGGATTCCATCTGGTATTTGACTATTTATTGTAATGTTTTCGATATAACCTGATAATTCATTTTCATTTAAAGCCATCAGGAATTCATCAAATGTGACTGGAAACATATAACAATATTCCACCCTACCGACAGGGAAAGAAAATCCCTCCCTTTTCATCTTTATTTCCAGCAGAGAACCGGCGGCAATTATATGCAGTGAAGGCATTTCCTCGTAAAAATATCGAAGTTGAGACATTGCCACAGGCGAATTTTGAATCTCATCAAAAAAGATGATTGTGTCACCCGATGTAACCCTTTGATTATATTTTAGCTCAACCATCTGAATAACTTCTTGAATAGGACTTATTCTGTCAAACAACGAAAGATTATCTGATTTATCGAGGTTAATGTATATGCAGGATTTAAATTCTTTCTCAGCAAACGCCTTAATTGCAAAGGTCTTGCCTACCTGTCTTGCGCCTCTCACAACAAGTGGTTTTCTGTTTTCCTTTTTTTTCCAATCCAATAAAACCTTATTTACGTTTCTTTGGAATATCATGTCATATTATATAGCATAATTATTACACATTGTGTAATAAAATATAGGTTAATTATTGTATAAAATAAGAGCTTTGAATAACCGCCATTTTTGTCATTTCGACCGAAGGGAGAAATCCATGTCCCGAATGTAATGAGGGATCTTAGGATTTCTCAGTCGCTTGCGCTCCTTCGAAATGACATCGGGGGCAGGCTCGCGCTCCTCGAAATGACATTTTTCAAAGGTCTCAAAATATATTTTGAATCGTATAAGCCAGAAAACCTGCTTGAAGGAATTAAAACCAAAAGAAGCTGATTCTTTGAAATTTAAATGTTGAAAGAGTTGACTAAACACATACAAATGTTGAATATCACGTTTTATCTTGTCAACCAACTAGAACGGTTGTTAAACGCATAGATTAGACGGCATCAAAGAAAAAAAACGTTACTACATAAAAGAAAAAGGGGCGCGAATGCGCCCCTTTTGAATTCAGATATCGTCTTACGGATTATTTTGGTTTGTAAGCGGCATCCATGTTCCCGCCCCAAGTCCATGTATTATTGCCCAAGTTGCCAGTTAAATTGAGAAGAGTGCCATCAACACCACTACCAATGCCTTTAGCATTAACTGTTATAACAATATTATTCGAGTCAGTTGCATTAATTTGAGTACCAGTTGAATTTATGTATTGATCCGGCAAAGAAACTCCTATGTTACCCGCGATGTTAGCATAATCAAGAGCTAGGGTGGCACTGGAATTTTCAGTAAAATATGCTGCCAATGCATTTTTTGCAGCACCCATTGCATTTACAATACCTGAAACCTTTGATTTTTTCGTGTATCCTGTATATGCCGGGATAGCTATTGCAGCGAGGATACCGATGATCGCGATAACGATCAAAAGCTCAATCAACGTAAAACCTTTACTATTCCTGTGGACCTTAATCATAAAAACCTCCTATAAAATTATGATATATTGCAATATACTTTATAATAATATAAATCTTTCTTGTCAATGATTTTAATCACACTTTTATCATTAATTAATGGAAGCTGCGCTCAAAAATATTTTTATTTAGCAATATTGCATGGGGTTCATCCCTGCTAATTATTTACCTGATCTATAGTTCTTAACAAATTCAAGCAGATCAGGGTGTATTCTCCCGCCAAGTTCTATTGCCTTATTAAGATATCTGAATGATATGTCATACTCTTTCTCATAGTAATAAATTACACCAATGTTTATATATGCTGGGATAAACTTTTCATTTCTTTTTATTGCTTCTCGATACATTAGTTTTGCATCATTTTTTTTTCCAATAAAGAAAAATATATCTCCAAGATTCCCATACGCTTCAGCATAATCATTTTTTAATTCTATTGTTCTTTTACACCATGTTATTGCGTTATTATAGTCACCTGAGATTTTATGTAATATGCAAATATTATAACTTGCGCCTATGTGATTAGGATCAATTTTTAAAGCATTTCGATAATCGTTAAATGCTTTACGGTAATCGCCAATTAAAAAATGTGCATTCCCCCTGCTATTGTAGCCCGCTGGGCTATTTGGATTGTTTTTTATAAAATCGCTCCAAAATATTATTCCATCCCTCCATATGTGGCATCTTTGCCATGTCATATATCCTGTAGATGCAACAATAATAAAAAACAATAATAAAAAAAGGGCTTTAAAAATTGCTCGATTTTTTACATAATCATCATAAAAATGTTGAACAAAGGTTGCAACAATAAAAAAAAGACCAAGATAGGGGATATAAGTGTATCTTTCTGCTACAATAGCTTGACCCACAGGTATAAACTGCAAAACAGGTGCAATTGTTATATAAAAAAAGAGTACTCCAAAAATAATTGTTTTTCTGTGCTTTTTAAATCTTATAGACAAATAAATTAATAAAATAACAATTAGTGTAAAAATAAACGGAGACAATATGAATTTAAATGGCAGTAATCCATCAATTTTATTTGGATATGGGTGTATAGCTGAAAGATTTAATGGCATGAATAGCTTGAAAAAGTAAAAGCATGATCTGTAAAAAAAGAATACAGTAGTTTCTGGAAAAGAATACAGTAGTTCTCTTTCAATTGCGTCGGATTCCGTATAAACTGCGAGAATGCTAAAAAATATGGCGAGGACAAAAAAAGGGATTTTTTCGATTATAGCACGCTTTTCTATCTTTCTTTCATAATAATAATCGAGCAAAAACAAAACAAACGGCAAGGAAACCGCCATGGGTTTTGTAAGTAAAGATACGATAAATAGTATAATAGATAGTATTAGATATTTTTTTTGGTCAAAATTTTTTAAATATCGCAGATAAGCAATCATTGATCCAAGGTAAAATAGGGCATAAAGGACATCCTTTCTTTCTGCTATCCATGCAACAGACTCTACATGCATTGGGTGGATAGCAAAAAAAATAGAAACAAAAAATGAAATCTTATTGTTTCTACTTAATATCAAAAAAAGCCAGAAGACTACAATAGAGTTCAATAAGTGAAAAATTAAGTTTGTTGTATGATATGCGTGTGGATTGAGATTGAATATTTTATATTCAACTGCGTATGATAATACGGCAATTGGCGTGTACATGCTTACAAAGGATGTGGTAAATATCTTCTTTATATTTTTAAATGTGAATTCTTTAATAAGTTCATTCTTTATTACATATCCATCATCGTCCCAATTAACAAAATCATTTTCAATTGTCGGAAAATACGATATTGAGGTAACAGAAAGAATTATCAATATCGCAAGCAGTATCTTTAAATTGTTCATATTCAATAGTTAATTGACGAAAAATTATAAACCAACAGAACATTGAATATTAAGATAATATCGCACCAAGATAAAAAATCATATCAGAAACAAATTTACATTTTTATTTTGCTCTGCAATAGTTCTTTAAGATAATCATATTTTTTAATCCATTCTTCATCTTTTTCGGGGATTCCAACGCTTGCATAACTTAAAAGTTTTTCTGCATCATGAATGTTATCTGATAAAATTGCAGATAAAATAAGTTCATAAAGTTCTTTATAAGTAATACCCGGTGAGTAAATATTCATAATTTTAATTAAAATATCGTAGGCCTGCTTATATTGTTTTTGTTCCATATATATTGAACCAATCTCTTTTTTAATCTCTGCATTGTCAATTATTCTTAACGCAGCATTGTAGTTTTTAATGGCTTCTCCATATTGCTTTATTTTTTTATAGCAATCACCGAGCATCTTATACCCTGTCGGTGACTCTGGATAACTATTGACAATACTGTTTGCACACTCAATTGCCTTTTCTAATTTGCCTTCATTGCAATAAATTATTGCTAACGACTGATTTATAATTCCGGAGTCCGGGCTTATTTCTTTCATCTTCTGAAGTTCTTCAAGTATTTTATGAATATTATCAGATTTTATTAAAGATTCTTTAGATTGTGAAGTGAATGTGAATGGATCAATGACGTTTAATTTATACTCATTGACAATTACAGGATAATGCTTTTCGTTTACATATAAAACCTCATAATCGTCTAAAAAAACCGGCTTATAAAAGGGAAACATTTTGATAATATCTTTAAAGCCTTTATTGGCGCAAGAAACCATCACAAAAGATGGGTCGTATCGAGTGATAACATTTAGAAAATAATCTTTATTAATATACATTTTGCTTGTAATCAGCATGTCTTCATTTGTAAAAAGAAAAGGAACCTCCATATCCATAAAGATTTTATATCTTGGATAAAGCATCCATTGGAGATAACCTCCATAATCTGGATTATTCAACACAAAGCCTTCAGCATTAATATGGTTAAGAAATCTTGAAATACCAGACGGAAGAATTCTTTCTGAAAAAGGATATTTCGGCCTATTTTGGTACATAACAAATACATTTTTAAAAGGTATAACCATTATTAATACAATAGTTACCATGCAAATACATTTGATAGCTCTATTATTTATATTTTTTATATCAAGTTGAATTCTGTTGACGGACAGAAAAGGTAAAGACAAAAGTACAAATTCAAATCTAAATCGACCACTTTTAAATAATAAAAGTATTGCTCCACATAATATTATTATAGAGCTTATTCTAAAATTCTTGTTTACAAATGAAGTGATTAAGCTAAAAAAAGTGGCTATCAAAAAAATATTAAATAAAGTAGATGGAATAGGAATTAATTTAATTATTTGAAAGGATATTAATTCCTCCATCGATATTTTTTTAATTTCTTGGATGTAATGAGCTGCAAATTCTGTAGAAATGAATGGCATTGACAATAATTCTTTTCCGTGTGGGGTTAAATAAACCGAAGCTAAAGCGAAAATTAGCGGAATTAAATAAGCTAATTCCCCTTTTTTAATGTTTTGTTTGTTTAAATAATACAGAAAGAAAAAATCAATTAAATAAGCGAGAACAATCAGTATCAAAATTGGATATGCAATCCCATGCAAATTTACCCAGAATATAGAAACTATTGGAAAAATAAAAATATATTTTTTTGATTCAATTAAATAAATCGAAAACACAATAAAAAAGTATGTAAATAAATGGGGTCTTACAAGAGAAAATCTCGGAAGAATCAACAAAATGCACAATGTAATCACAATCAGTGCGTACAAGTCAGGTTTAGACTTTTTACCATTACTTATTATTAAGTAACATACTACAAATGTTGCCAGAAACATGATTGCCCTTAAAAACACAAGCCCGTAATATCCGGAAAAAGAGTGTATTTTGTAGACAAGCACCTGGAATAGCCAGAAATAATCAACCCACTCACGGGGAGGGTCTATGAAAGAAAAGTAACTGCTGTCTTTTGGGGTTGTTCCGTGTTCGAGGATGTATCTGCCACCATTTAAATGATACCAGAGGTCTGTATCACCAGCAAAAATAGGCCATTGAAAAAGATAATAAGCCACATAAGAAACGAGGAAAATGATATAAAGAAAATAGTAATTTTCCTGTTGTTTAAAAAACTCTTTGAAGTTAAAACCTTTCATGTTCGCTTAACGGCTTAAACATTACTATAACTTGTCTTGTTTGTTCAAGGGGAATTACTGCTTCTTTCTCATTGACAAAGCGGTAAAAGCCAATTATTCTGTTAAATTATGATACGGTTTGAACGACTTCCAGAGAACATCCACGAAAAAATACATCTTTTGTCTGATGCTTTGGCGAAAGAACCCAATATAAGCTTTGCCTATCTCTTCGGCGGATTGTTAAGAAAAAGAAAAAACCCCTTTAGTGATATCGACATTGCAGTTTTTGTAAAAAATATGAATAAATTTGATTATCTTGATTTATTTGAAAAATAACCTCTGTTCTTGGCACGGATGAGGTTGATTTGGTTATTTTGAACACATCACCAATCAGCCTGACAGGACGAATTCTGCAAAACAGGCATGTTCTTTCCGATAAAGAACCTTTCATCAGACACAAATATGAATCTCTCATTTTGAGAAAATGCTTTGATTTTTCCATAAAAGAAGAAAATATTCTCAAAAGGAGGTTTGGGATTGGTCGATAAATTATTGATAGGCAGAAAAATTGCCGAGATAGAAGTTTATCTTAGCCAAATCGAAGAATATTCAAAATTTTCAGTAAAAAACTACAAAGAAGACTGGAAAACTCAAACTGACCTTATTATATCAGCCATGAACTGCATGACATGCGACCATATGCCCGCTGTCGTAGTCTTTTAATTCAGGGGCTATTTCGGCACAGACAGATGTCCTCCTTTCACATCTTGGATAGTATGCACACCCGGTTGGGGCATGATTATCATCCCCTGCCCTGCTTGAAAAACCTCCTTTTATTGAATCTATGAGCATCTGTGTGTATGGGTGCATCGGTTGATAGAATATGTTGTCTGTCTTTCCCTGTTCAACCACCCTGCCCTTGTACATAACCATGATTTCATCGGATACAAACCTTACGACATTTAAATCGTGAGATATAAAAAGCATAGATATTTTTGTGCGTTCTTTAATGTCCATGAATAGATTTATTATCTGTGCCTGAATCGATACATCGAGGGAAGATACAGGTTCATCAGCAACAATGAGTAAAGGGTTTGTAGCAAGTGCCCTTCCGATAGCAACCCTTTGCCTTTGTCCACCACTCATTTCATGCGGATATTTTTGAAAAAAATCCTCGCTGATACCGACACTTCCCAGTATTTCTGTAACCCTTTGTCTTGCATCATCACCATCATGGGCAATATTATGAAACAAAACAGGTTCTGCAATGGCATCATATATTCTAAGGCGTGGGTTCAATGATGAATAAGGGTCCTGAAAGATGATCTGAATGTCTTTTCTCAGCCTCTTTAGTTGATTATCATTGGTTTTGGTGAAATTGACACCAGAAAACACGATATCTCCGACATCAGGTTTCTCGAGAAGCATGATACACCGAACAAGCGTACTTTTTCCTGAGCCGCTTTCGCCAACAATACCAAGAGTTTGTCCACGTTCAAGCGATAGGTCTACGCCATCGACAGCACGAACTATCTCTTTTTTGTAAGAAAAAGCAGATCTCTTTACTTCATAATATTTTTTCAACCCTGATACAGAAAGCACTTTATCCATTTTTCATTACCAATTGTAAACATTGGAGGTTCATTAATCATGCACTGAGGCATTACCTTGTTGCATCGAGGATGGAACTTACAACCCTCTGGCATTTCTGATAATCTCGGAACAAAGCCCGGTATCGTTTTAAGTCGTTTTTCCTTTCCCGAAAGCCCTACTATGGAATCTACAAGACCTCTGCTATACGGATGCAACGGCTCACTGAAAAAATCTTCAACGTTGTTTTTTTCAATAAGGCGTCCTGCATACATGATGCCGATATTTTGAGCTAATTTTCTTATAATATGCAGGTTGTGCGTGATAAAAAGCATCGACATGCCATATTCCACAATCAACCCGTTGAGCAAGCTCAATATTTGTGACTCTGTGGCTATATCGAGCGCAGTTGTAGGTTCATCTGCAATCAGAAGCAGAGGATTACAGGATATCGCGATAGCAATAAGTACCCTTTGGCGCTGACCACCACTTAGCTGATGGGGGTATTGTGCAAATTTTTTTTCAGGTTCGTCGAACCCCACCTGTTTTAAAAGTCTCAAGACCCTGTCTTTTATTTCCATGTTCCCTGCGTTATTATGAATCTTGATTGTTTCTGCAATCTGCTCTCCTATCCTCAAAACAGGGTTTAGCGCTGTCATGGGTTCCTGAAAGATCATTCCTATCTTGTTTCCCCTTATATCTTGCATCTCCTTTTCATTTAATCTTGTTATATCTTTTCCTTCAAAAATTATCTCCCCACTGACAATTCTGCCAGGAGGCGGAACAAGACCCATGATTGACAGTGCGGTCATTGTCTTTCCGCACCCGCTTTCTCCAACAAGGCCGAATACCTCACCTTTTTTTATAGAGAAACTTACATTCTCTACCGCCTTGACAATACCTATATCAGCATCTATTGATGTGCACAGATTGTTTATCGTTATAGTATGTTCGTCCATGAAAATCTCTTTGATTATTTTAACCCTATGCATTATACTAATCCAATATAAAATGGCAACACAACAAAATACAAAATACTATTATTTTGCAACTGTCTGATATTAATTATAAAAACGAGGTCTGGATTATTGCCCAGTATGGATAAAGAAAGGAGACTATTATGGTAGAGAACGAAATCAGGGAAGGTCTCACGTTTGATGATGTTCTTCTGCTCCCGTCTTTCAGTGATATAATGCCAAAGGACATCGATGTATCAACAAACCTGACGAACAATATAAAACTAAATATACCCTTGCTAAGTGCTGCAATGGACACGGTAACTGAGGCAAAGACCGCAATATGTATTGCACAAGAGGGTGGCATAGGCATCATTCATAGAAATATGGGTATTGAGGAACAGGCGCAAGAGGTGGAAAAGGTCAAGAAATCTGAAAGCGGTATGATTGTAGACCCCATAACAATATCGCCTGATCACAAGATAAGGGATGTGCTTGAACTTATGGCAAAATACAGAATTTCTGGCATCCCTGTAACAAGAGGAGAAAAACTTGTAGGCATAATAACAAACAGGGACTTAAGGTTTGAGACAAACTTCGATGAAAAGGTCGAGAACGTGATGACAAAGGAAAACCTCGTCACGGTTAAAGAAGGTATCGGTCTCGAAGAATCAAAAGCTATACTCCATAGACATAAAATTGAAAAACTGCTTGTAGTTGATAAAAATTTTAACCTCAGGGGATTGATAACTATAAAAGATATTGAAAAGATGAGAAAATTTCCTTTTTCCTGTAAAGACAATCTCGGAAGACTACGCGTAGGCGCTGCGGTTGGTGTCTCCAAAGACAGGGACGCGAGGGTGGAGGCGCTATTAAGGGCAGGATGCGATGTTATCGCAATTGATACTGCACATGGACATTCTCAAAATGTAATTGAATCTGTCAGAGAAATAAAGAAAAACTTCAAAAATGTACAACTAATAGCTGGAAATATTGCGACAAAAGAAGGTTGCGACGCCCTTATAAAAGCAGGGTGCGATGGTGTAAAGATTGGTGTTGGTCCAGGCTCGATATGTACCACAAGAATTATCGCGGGCATAGGTGTACCACAGATAACAGCAATAATTGAGGTATCAAAATCTGCTAAAAAACATGGCATACCAATCATAGCGGATGGAGGCATCAAGTTTTCAGGTGATATAACAAAAGCCCTTGCAGCAGGCGCTGATTCTGTTATGATTGGAAATCTTTTTGCCGGCACTGACGAGTCACCCGGTGAAATTGTTCTTTATCAGGGAAGAACCTACAAGGTATACAGGGGTATGGGTTCTCTTGAGGCAATGAAAGAAGGTAAAACACGAGACAGGTATTGTATTGATGAGAATGAAATCGAATCTAAGATTGTTCCTGAAGGGATTGAAGGCAGAGTTCCTTACAGGGGTTCACTCTCGATATGCATAAACCAACTGATAGGAGGCATAAAGGCGGGTATGGGATATGTTGGATGTCATAGTTTGTCAGAGTTAAGGGAAAAGGGTCAGTTTATCAGGATTACGACGGCTGGATTGAGAGAAAGTCATGTTCATGATGTTATAATCACAAAAGAGGCACCTAACTACAGGGTTGAGTGAAAATACTATGGATTACCACAAAGAAACTATTCTAATACTTGATTTTGGCTCTCAGTACACGCAACTCATCGCGAGAAAGGTACGCGAACTGGGTGTCTACTGTGAGATTTATCCATTCAACATCGGACTCGACAAAATAAACTCTATGGATCCTAAGGGGATCATTCTTTCCGGCGGACCAAGGAGCGTTACCGAAGCAGATGCGCCTCAATGCACAGATGGAATTTTTAATTTAAAAACACCTATTCTTGGAATTTGTTACGGTTTACAGTTGATTACAAAGTTCTTTGGCGGCGAAATCGACAAATCATTAAAGCGAGAATACGGAAAGGCTCACATCTTTTTTGATGAGGACGACGGACTTTTTAAGGGTATCAAAGATGGGGATATTATATGGATGAGCCATCAGGACAGAGTCTTCAAAATTCCAGAAGGGTTTAAAATTTTAGCACATTCAGACAATTCACCATATGCGGCAATAAAAAAGATTGAAGATAAAATTTATGGTGTCCAGTTTCATCCTGAAGTTCATCATACAACTAAAGGCAAGCAGATTCTAAAAAATTTCCTTTATAATATATGTAAAGTAAAAGGACTTTTTTCACCGAGGTCATTTGTTGAACTCGCTGTCGAGAGGATTAGAGAAGAGGTGGGAAAAAGCAAGGTGCTTTGCGCATTAAGCGGCGGTGTCGATTCTTCTGTAGTGGCGACCCTCATAAACAAGGCAATCGGAAACAATCTAATCTGTGTATTCGTAAATAATGGTGTGCTCAGGAAAAATGAAGTTGAAGAAGTCCTTGATATCTTTGAGGGCAAACTCCATATAAATCTAAAATATGTAAATGCAGAAGAAAAATTTCTTTCTGCCCTGAAGGGGGTTACAGACCCCGAAAAAAAGAGAAAAATAATTGGAAGGCTTTTCATTAAGATTTTTGAGGAAGAAGCATCCGGTTTCGGTGATATGAAATATCTCGCACAGGGCACACTGTATCCTGACGTCATTGAAAGCATATCTTTCAAGGGACCTTCTGCAACAATAAAAAGCCATCACAATGTAGGTGGTCTTCCTAAAAAGATGAAACTCAAACTTATCGAACCATTGAGGGAATTATTCAAAGATGAGGTCAGGATTGTCGGAAAAGAGCTTGGATTGACCGACAATATTGTTTACAGACAACCTTTTCCAGGTCCCGGGCTTGCAATTAGGGTCATAGGTGCGGTAAACAGAGAAAGATTGAGCATATTAAAAGATGCGGACAGCATAGTAAGAGACGAAGTGGAAAGAAACGCTAAGTTCCGTCATATCTGGCAGTCTTTTGCTATTTTGATTCCTGTAAAAACTGTTGGAGTTATGGGTGATGAACGCACATATGCAAACGTAATTGCGCTGAGAATAGTGGAAAGCGAGGATGCGATGACAGCCGATTGGGCAAAAATCCCATATGAAGTCCTCGATAAGATCGCACGAAGGATTATCAATGAAGTACCAGGTGTAAACAGGGTGGTCTATGATATATCTTCAAAACCTCCAAGTACGATAGAATGGGAATAAATGAAAATGGATAATACCTTTGAATCAATAAATTGGCACAAGCGATGAAAGATTTTGTTCATTTACATCTACACACACAGTTCAGTCTTCTCGATGGCGCAATAAGGTTCGATCAACTATTTCAGCTTGCCAGCTCATACAAAATGAATGCATGTGCCATCACAGATCATGGCAATATGTTTGGTGTTGCAGATTTTTATTTTGCAGCCAAAGAATTCGGCATAAAGCCCATACTCGGCTGCGAAGCATATATTGCGCCTAAGTCCCGTTTTGATAAAAAGGGTGTCAAGGGTGAGGATAATGCATACCATGTAATTTTGCTTTCCATGAATAACGACGGGTACAGAAACCTTATAAAGCTCATGAGTCTTGCCCAGCTTGAAGGATTTTATTATGTACCAAGAATAGACAGGGAACTGCTGAGAAAATACAACGACGGCCTTATATGCTTGACAGCTTGTATAAAGGGTGAAATACCCAACTCAATTCTGAAAGGCGATGAGAAAAAGACAAGGGATATCGTAGAAGAATATTATTCGATATTCGGGGATAGACTCTTTTTTGAATTACAGGATAATGGTCTTGATGAACAAAAAAGGGTCAACGAAGCACTTATCAACCTATCAGGGCACTATGGAATACCTATTGTTGCAACAAACGATTGTCATTATTTAAGAAAAAGTGAAGCGAGGGCACACGAACTGCTTCTTTGCATACAAACAGGAAAAACAATAAACGATCAAAACAGGCTGAGTTTTAAGTCAGACGAATTCTATTTCAAATCACCCGATGAATTTGAGAGAGCCTTTTCGGAATACCCTGAGGCGCTTACAAACACCGTTAAAATAGCAGAAATGTGCAATGTCGTTATGACCGAAGGTGTGTATCATTTTCCTGAATTCACCCCGCCAGACAATCTTGAGTTGAACGATTATTTTGAAAAATTATGTTTCGATGGATTTAAAAAGAGGATCGACTCCATCAAGGCATCTTCGACTGACTTTTCAGATGAGTTGTCTGAAAGATACAAAGAAAGACTGAAATATGAAATAGGGGTTATTAAAAAAACAGGTTTCGCAGATTATTTCCTCATTGTTGCAGACTTTATTAACTATGCAAAGACTCATGGTATACCGGTGGGGCCAGGTCGAGGCTCAGCAGCAGGAAGCCTTGTCGCATATTGCCTTGGCATAACCGACATCGATCCAATAAAGTACGACCTTATCTTTGAAAGGTTTCTTAATCCTGAAAGAATAAGCATGCCCGATATAGACGTTGATTTTTGCAAGGACGGCAGAGAAGATGTAATCAGATATGTAACCGAAAAATATGGAGATGATAAGGTTGCACAGATCATCACATTTGGAACGATGAAATCAAAGGCCGCAGTAAGGGATGTGGGTAGGGCACTGGGCATACCTTATGCAGAGGTTGACAAGATTGCAAAACTTATTCCAGACATCAACTCTGGAATACAAAGCTGCATTGATGAAGAATCAAGGCTAAAAGAACTTTACAAGAATGATGCAAAGATTAAAGAGCTTTTGGACAATGCCATTGTACTCGAAGGCCTTTCACGACATGCATCAACCCATGCAGCAGGCATAGTTATTTCGAACAAGCATCTCACAGAACACCTGCCCTTATACAGAGGCCAAAAGGGTGAAACCGTTACCCAATATCCCATGAAGACCATTGAAAAAATTGGTTTGATAAAGATTGATTTTCTCGGTCTGGAAACACTCACGCTTATGGATAACGTGCAAAGATTATTAAAATCTGATGGGATAGATGTCGATATCAACAACATACCGCTTGATGACGCGAAAACATATGAACTCCTTTCTTCTGGAGATACATCTGGCGTATTCCAGCTTGAAAGCAGAGGAATGAGGGAGTTGCTTACAAAACTAAAACCATCTAAGTTTGAAGACATCATGCCCCTTATCGCACTATACAGACCTGGTCCATTAAAAAGTGGAATGGTAGAGGACTTCACAAAAAGAAAAAACAATCCTTCACTTGTAAGATACGAGACACCGTTGCTTGAAGATATTCTTAGAGATACATATGGAGTCATAATATATCAGGAACAGATAATGAAGATTGCCTCGAAGCTTGCCAATTTCTCTCTGAAAGACGCTGACGCCCTGAGAAAGGCTATGAGCAAAAAAACACCTGCAATACTTGAAAAATACAGGGAACAGTTTGTCGATGGAGCGATTGCCAATGGGGTACCGCCAGATGTAGCTGAGAAAATTTATGGCGTTATTGTAAGGTTTGGTGAATATGGTTTCAACAAATCCCACAGTACAGCATACGGTCTGATTGCATATCAAACAGCATATCTCAAGGCACATTATTACACCCACTATGTTACAGCAATGCTTTCAAGTGAAGTAAACAACACTGACAAACTGATTAAATACATCACAGAGTGCAGGGAAAACGGCATAAATATATTGCCGCCGGACATAAACCAAAGCGGCAAATATTTTTCTATCCTCGGCGAAAAGAAGATACGATATGGTTTGTCCGGCATTAAAAATGTTGGAGATGCAGCGATTGACCAGATTTTATTGTTAAGGGATGAACTTGGCGGTTTTAAATCTTTTGCACAGTTTCTCAGTGAAATTGATTCGAGGAAAGCAAACAAGAAAGTGCTTGAAAGCCTTGCAAAGGCAGGCTGCTTTGACTCTATGGGGCTAAAGAGGTCACAGGTGCTCCACATGATTCTTGAAAAAACGGATAAACCGCAAAAACAAAGCATGAGGAGTGGATACGAACAGATGGACATGTTCGCCGACCAATTTTCTTTTGATAAAACGATTGACATACCGGACATCGATGAGTTGTCGCATAATGAGCTCATCGCTGGTGAAAAGGATGCTTTTGGTTTTTATTTCAGTCAGCACCCCCTTAAACAGTTCGAACACGTCATTCGGCAAATTACAGATTATGACAGTCAAAAGATTAAGGAGTTTGATATATCAGAAGATATAGACTTTGTAGGCATTGTAAACGGATATAAGGAGCTTACGACAAAAAGGGGTGACCGTATGGCGTATGCCAACATCGAAGACACAAAGGGTATTATTGAAATAATAGTATTCCCTGAACAATTAACCAAAAGCATCTCTATTCTCAAGAGTGATAAACCAATTGTCGTAAACGGTTCAGTTGAAAAATCCGAAGAAGGAACAGTAAAGATAAGAACAAAGCATATAACCCTCCTTGAAGACGTAACACATGAAATGAATAAAACAATAAAAATCTATATTAATTGTGAGAAATTCAGCAAAGATGACCTAAAAAGATTAAGAGACTTTTTTTACGGCATAAAAGGCAAGTCAGGTATATTGTTTGAGTTCAGGCTTAACGGAGAAAAACGTACTTTAAATATCCCTGATCTCAGGATAGATCACAATAAACTGGGTATTTTATCAAAACATTTCACGGAGGGCATAGATTACGAGGTGATTGATGAGATACTATCTTGATTTTGAGAAAAAACTCGAGCCCTTGGAAAGAAGGATGCTCGAGATTGAAAGATTTTATGGGTTTAACGACCCCCGCTTTTCAAAAGAAATTGCTGGTCTAACCAAAAAGATATCCAAACTTGAGAAGGAGATATACGGTGAGCTTACCAACTGGCAAAGACTTCAGGTATCAAGGCATCTCGACAGGCCGCACACCCTTGATTATGTCAACAATCTTTTTACTGATTTTACAGAATTTCATGGGGATAGAAAGTTTAAGGATGATCCAGCAATCATAGCAGGTTTTGCAGCCTTTGAAGGCATTGGTATAGCTGTTCTTGGTCATCAGAAAGGACAAAATGTAAGAGAAATGGCCTTCAGAAACTTTGGCATGGCGCATCCAGATGGCTATAGAAAGGCTATGAGAATAATGGAGATGGCGAACAGGTGGAATAAACCAATCATTACATTCATCGATACGCCTGGCGCCTTCCCTGGTATCGGAGCCGAAGAGCGCGGTCAAGCAGAAGCTATTGCATCAAGCATTGAGTTCATGTTCTCTCTTTCTGTACCAATAATCTCCATTGTAATCGGAGAAGGCGGAAGTGGTGGAGCTCTCGCAATAGGCGTTGGAAACAGAATACTTATGATGGAAAACGCCACCTATTCTGTGATATCGCCCGAAGGCTGTGCAGCTATCCTGTGGAGAGATGGCTCAAAAGGACCGCTTGCCGCCGATGCACTCAAGCCTACAGCGTATGAATTACATAAGCTTAAAGTCATAGACGGAGTCATCAAAGAACCTTTTGGAGGGGCTCACAGAAACTGGAAACAGACGTTTTTGAACTTAAAAGAACCTTTTTCGAAATACCTTAAAGAACTTATGAATTTTTCAAGCGATGTGTTGATAAACCAAAGGTATCAAAAATTCAGAAATATGGGTGTATTCGAAAGCAAGAATTGAGGTTTTCTCAAGCCTCAGATGCCTTCTGAAAATGCTCTTTTACCTGGTACATAAATGCTTCGAGTCTTGTAGTTATGTTGGTTGTTCCTTGGCCATCATATGCAACATTTATAATAGGCGTATCATATTTTTTCTGAACCAATTTCATCAATGCGCCTGATATTGTCCCTGGCATACAAGTAAAAGGCATTGCGTTAACGACCCCTGAAACGCCTTTATCGAGAAAGTCTATGGATTTTCCGACACTAAGAATAGCTTCTCCTTCAAAACTGACATGGATATAAGGGCTTGCCTTTTTAATAATACTTTTGATTACCGGCTCTGCACCATATCTGAGATGGTTTTTAAATATTTCTTCTATCCTGTGCTCATCTTTTTTCTGAATATACTCAGTAAGAAAAAAATGCAGCATATTCTTCATGTTATCTAATCTAAGATTTTTCATTCTATGTATGTAATTAACGTAAGAGATCCATTCTGCAAATGGTGCAAGCCATACCTGACCGCCAAAAGATTCTATCTTCCTTATCAGTTCGTTATTGCTAAACCTGTTCGACCTAATATAAATCTCACCGACAACACCAACGATTGGTCTTTTTTCATCCTTTTTCTTTATAGCGAGAAACTTATCGATTATACCATTCAAAACATCAAACAGATCTTCACCGTCTTTTTCAATGGAACGAGATATTCGTTCAAGCGCATCACGATAAACTTCGTCCGTTTCTCCAGTCTTTATTTCAAAAGGTCTTGTTTCGTGAAGCATCTTAATGATGAGGTCTGTAGCTACAACAGAACGCCACGCCAACCTTGAAAATTTACTTCCGAGTATATTGAGTTCATTATAAAATCGGTGATCCTGATTCGGTGCGTATATCGGGACATTATCAAAACCCATTTCGTCAAGCACCAATCTGTGGAACCTATGATACTGACCAAACCTGCATGGACCGCTACCGGATGGCATAAAAAAGGCGCTTTTTTCGGGGTCAAAATCTTCTTTTTTTATTGTTTTGAGCATATCACCGGTTGTGAGAATACATGGATAACACTCTTTCCCTGTTGTAAATTTCCTGCCCCAATATACAGTTGTATCGTCCGATTCATCCATGACTTCAGCCTCAACACCACATGCCCTGAATGCGCTTGAAAGTGTAAATGCGTGGTCGCACATCGGGGGTATGTATATCTTTCTGCCTTTGCCGTGTGTGCTATATTTTGCTGAGTTTCGTTTTAAGGTTTTTGTTCGGTTTCTTGCATTTTTAATGCTATCGAGAAAAGCCTCCAATCTTGTAACAACACCCGCATCAGCGCTATGTTCATCAATTTCAAGCTGTAGAAAAGGTTTGCCTTTTAATATGTCTTTAAAAAAATGTGTAATAAAAGAATCAGGCCCACAACCAAAGTTTGTGATATATATACCGTAGAAATTATCATGATTTTTTGTAAGCTTAGCAGCCTTTAAAATCTTCTGCCCATAACCCCAGTACATATCTTTTAAATCTTCATCCGCTTCCATTTCTTCCATCAATGGAAGCATGTCCAGCGGTATCGGTTTTACACCGAGATCTATCAATTTTTTGTGTATATTGAGGTTTGCTCCAGGATCAGCGCTGTTATATGGCCTACCGATAACAACCATCAACTTGTCTTCTCTGTCAAGATTAGAGATGTATGCAAGACCCTCCTCTCTACACCTTTGATAAAACAAATTTTGACAGTCCATTGCAACCTTAAACGCATTTTCAACTGCCTTTTTATTTTTACGGATGGTTCTCCCGTATTTTATGAGGCTCTTCAAAATCTCCTTCTCATCTTTACCGAAAAATACAATGGGAGCATCTATTTTAACATCTGCAGATTCAAAATCTATGGATGCCTTGACTGTATAAGGGATGGATTGTGCATAAGGACATGAAAATGTATTTACAACCTGTTTTGAAGGATTTTTTAGGTTTATTACACTTGGAATGAATATTCGTTTAACTCCTTTGTTCAAAAGATCAAGGATATGTCCATGGGCAAGCTTCACCGGGAAGCAGGATTCAACGATAATATTTTCAACACCTTGTTTTATAATCTTTTTATTTGTTGCATCTGAAAGGACGACTGAAAAGCCAAGTTCTGAGAGAAAGGCCTTCCAGAAAGGAAGAAATTCAAGCATATTAAGCATCCTTGGTATGCCTATAGGTTCACCATCCTTGACTACCTTATCATAAACATTATGAAGGATTTCTTCCCTGACCTTGAAAAGATCCCTCGTATTGTTATTTTCAGTACGTCTCACCACATCATATTTTTCACATCTGCTTCCATAAAAAAGTGGCGACTCATTCTCGACAGTCACCTTTCTGATTTCGCATAGGTTTTCGCATCCTTTGCATTCAAATGTCTCAATTTCATAATGTCTTTTGCTTAAATCAAACCCTTTAAAACTGCTCTTGTTCCAGGTCTTTTCCTTCATAGCAAGAATTGCAACACCTATAGCGCCGGTTACATCGTGGTGAGGAGGGATCCTGACCGGTTTTTTTAACACCTTTTCAAATGCCGCTGCAACTCCCTTGTTAAATGCTGTGCCCCCCTGAAAGAATATATTGTGCCCTACCCTCTTGTCACCTACAACCTTGTTCAGATAATTTGCAACTATTGAATATGAAAGTCCACTTACAAGGTCATCAGTTTTTGCTCCTTTCTGCTGATAATGAACAAGATCAGATTCAATAAAAACAGTACATCTTTCTCCCATTTTAACGGGTTTTTTTGATGAAAGCGCAAATTTCCCAAATTCCTCTTTTATAGAGATACCAAGCTTTTCAGCTTGTTCTTCTAAGAACGAACCTGTCCCTGCGGCACATGCCTTGTTCATTTCGAAATCAACAATTACACCGTTATCGATGCTTATATACTTAGAATCCTGACCGCCAATCTCAAAGATGGTATCAACCGTCGGGTCAATATGCATTGCTGCTTCTGCCTGGGCAGTAATTTCATTTCTGACAATATCGGCACCAATAAAATCTGCAGTTAAATATCTTCCAGAACCCGTTGTTCCTGCACCTATTATTTCAACCATATCCCCGATCTCTTCGCTTAATTCCGCCAAACCGCGTTTCACGGCCTCGAGAGGCCTCCCCTCTGTCATAAGATATCTCTTTGCAAGGACATTATTGTTTTCGTCAATCAAGACAAGGTTTGTGCTTATTGAACCGACATCAACACCAAGATAGGCGTTTGTTTTTTTGGATACACGCAGAACATTGTATTCAACGTGTATATTTTCCTTTGAGAGAGACAGGGGTTCGTGCCCTTCATCAAATTCACTGTGAGACAGATATTCGTCTAATTTTTCAAAACCTATAAAATCATGTTTCAGCGATGGCTCGTCAACTACCTTATAAACAGCACCGATAGCGCCCATCGAGGTAAAACGCTCAGGTATGAGAAAGTCATCCCCATTTAGTACAAAAACATCTTTAATTGCCCTTTTCATGCCCGCATTAGCAGCAACGCCACCAATAAAAGCCACTGGATTTTTGATATCTTTACCTTTAGCGATATTACTTTTAAAATTCCTCGCCAGGGCATAACACAAACCCGCAACAATTTCATAATCGGGTGTTGCAATCTGCTGAAGGTGAATCATATCGGATTTAGCAAATACCGTGCATCTTCCCGCAATTCTCGGTGGATTTTTGGACTTTAGGGCTATCTCGCTAAACTCTTCAATAGTAAATCTTAGCCGTGATGCCTGCTGATCTAAAAATGAGCCAGTGCCAGCAGCACACAAGGCATTCATTGAAAAATCTTTTATCCTGAGTTTTCCGCTATTATTCAAATCTTCAAATACAATGAGTTTTGAATCTTCTCCCCCAATATCTATGACGCTTCTTACATGAGGATAAAGATTACTGAAACTTCTTGACAAGGCTACAATTTCATTGACAAAAGATGCACCAATCAACGATGCAAAAATCTTTGCACCTATTCCTGTTGTTGAAATGAACTCGATTTTGTATGAATTCGATATCTCTTTGATTGCGTCTCTTGCAGTTTCTAATGATCTACCTTTATGGCGTATATACTCTTCTTTTAAAATACGACCAGATGCATCCATTAAAACAAGGTTCACACTCACAGAACCTATGTCGATACCAATTCGATACATATTGATTTCTCCTGGCCATTAAAGGTTTTGATTTTATAGGACCCTTATGTTACTTATAATAAATAGGTTGACTTATCAACAAAAAACATCAATGATGAAGAGATTACATATATATGTTAGTGGTATTGTCCAGGGCGTTTTCTTCAGGCAAAGCACATTAACGAAGGCAAAAGAGTTCGGTATATACGGTTGGGTAAAGAATCTGAGGGATGGAGGGGTGGAAATAGTGTGCGAAGGAGATGAAGAAAGTTTAAAGAAAATGGCTATATGGTGTAAAAAGGGTCCTGACGGTGCATTTGTATCTGGTGCTGACGTGCAATGGGAAGACTTTAAAAACGAGTTTAAAAAGTTTCAGATCATTTATTAAAATAACTTGAGCAAAAAGACGACCAAAAACAACTACTGCCCGATCTTTTTCAATGTAGCCGATAAACTCTGCTTGGTAATCGGCGGTGGATCCGTTGCAGAACAAAAAGTCAGAATGCTGCTTAAATTCAATACAAAGGTAAAGGTTATAAGTCCTCTGTTCACAAAAAATCTTTCAAACTTGCAGAAAAAAGGTAAAATAGAGATTGTACCAAGAGAATATAGAAAAGGTGACATTGACAATGCAATACTTGTCTTTGCGGCTACCAACAATAAAGAGATAAACAAAGTCATAAAAACAGACGCCTTGTCTTTGCATATCCCCGTCAATGTGGTCGATGATCCTGTTTTGTGCGATTTCATAGTGCCATCCATAGTAAAAAAAGAATCTATCATTGTTGCCATTTCAACATCCGGAACACTTCCAATGCTGTCGAAAAGGTTGAGAAAGGATATTGGCACCATTTTATCTAAGGATTATATCAGGTACGCAAAAAAAATAGGTGAATTCAGAAAGATTCTCATAGAAAAGATCCATGATAAAGGTAAAAGGAGAAGAATACTTTCTGAAATCAGCAAGATGGATACAAGCGATATAGTTCGCATGGATATGGACACAATAAAAAATAAATTTGCCCCCGATATACGATGAACGTTATATTGTTTAATCTGTCGTTGTTGTTTTATCTATTGTCTACGGCATCTTATATGATCTTTCTTGTTGTGAACAAGGCACTGTTTGAAAAAGTGGGTTATTATGTGCTATTTTCAGGGTTTTGTATCCATCTTATATCGATATTTTGGAGGTATTTTCATGCAGGCTACACACCCATAACCAATATATATGAGTCGCTTTCTTTTTTAAGTCTGTGTGTAACAGCCTTCTTTTTATATCTCAGAAGAATATACAGAATAGAGATCCTCGGTTGCATTATAACGCCTGTCATATTTTTAATGTTGGTATGGGCGTTTTCATTTCCGTCAGACATCAAACCACTACCTCCGATTCTCGATAGCTATTGGCTCCCCATACATACAGTTTTCTCCTTTTCCGGCAATGCAATATTCTTTATAGGTTTTTTTATATCATTGATTTATCTTTTCGTCGAAAGAGGCATTAAAAAAAAGAGATTCCCATCCATATCAGCAAGATTACCATCTCTTGAAACACTTGATTTGATAAACTATAGGTGCATGTCATATGGTTTTCCTTTTTTAACCGTAGGCATAATTACCGGTTCAATATGGGCAAGTACAGCATGGGGCTCTTATTGGAGTTGGGACCCAAAAGAAACATGGTCGCTTATAGTATGGATAACATATGCAATACTCATCCATAACAGACTTACAATTGGCTGGAGAGGAAAAAAAACAGCATATATGATGATAATAGGGTTTTTCTTTATTTTAATCACCTTTTTAGGGGTTAATCTCCTTACAGGAGGTCTTCATTCTTACTTATAGCTTATTTTCCGCTTCAGCCAACTTTTTAGAATTATTATCTTATTTTTGGTATAGCTATGCATATAATCGTATTTGGTCTTAATCACAATACTGCACCAATAGAAATAAGAGAAAAGCTGTTCTGTTCCGAAAACAAACTGCCAGGTCTCTTAAAAAAGCTTAAGGATTCTGGTTTGGATGAAAATGTTGTCTTGTCTACTTGTAACAGGACTGAGATATATTTTTGTTGTGAAACCCCTGAAGAATATCTAAACAAGATCGAGGCTTTATTAATCGAATATTTCTGTATAAAAAACGAGTGGTTGGAAAACTATACTTACAGTTTTATTGACAACGATGCGTACAGGCATTTATTTCTTGTTGCATCGGGACTTGACTCGATGATAATAGGAGAACCCCAGATACTTGGACAGGTAAAAGACGCATACAGAATTGCAACATTCCACAATACAGCCGGTTTTTTTCTAAATAAACTTTTCCATAAAACCTTCAATGTAGCTAAGAAAATAAGAACCGAGACGAAAATCGGTTATAACCCATTATCGATAAGCTCAATGGCAATAGAACTCGCAAAAAAGATTTTTATCGAGTTAAAACAAAAAAAGATTCTTGTAATAGGCGCTGGGGAGATGTGCGAAGTTGCGCTTAAATATTTCAAAAAAGAAGGGCTAAGCGACATCTTGATAACAAATAGGACGCTACAAAATGCAAAAAGGCTCGCTGAAAACATCACGGGTATCCCCTACCCTTTTGACGATATCCCGGAACTGCTTACAAGAGTAGATATGGTCTTGTCTTCAACGGGTTCTGATGAACCTATTATTGATAAAGAACTCGTTGTTTTTGTAATGAAAAAAAGGAGAAATAGACCTTTATTTTTTATCGATATCGCTATGCCAAGGGATATAGATCCTGAGGTTAATCGTATAGATAACGTTTATCTCTACGATATTGATGACCTCAAAGAACTCTCGCTGCAACATCTCTCTGACAGGATTAAGGAGTCTGAAAAGGCACATGCTATTGTTGAAGAAGGGGTGATAAATTTTTCAAACTGGTTGAAGCAACTCGACAAAAACCCTCTCATTACACACATAATCGAATCCATTGAAGAGATTAGAACGAGTGAACTGAATAAGATGTTTAATAAAATGAAATATTCTGATGAAGAAATACAAAAAAATATGGATTTGCTGACAAAAAACATCGTTAACAAGATTATATACAGACACATCTCATTGATAAGGCAAAACGGGGATCCATCTGCGCTTGATGTAATGAAACAATTATTCAGGTTTGAGGAAGATAATGAAAAAGACATGGAAGATTGGGACTAGGGGGAGTAAGCTTGCGCTTAAGCAAACTGAAATCGTAGTTGAAAAATTGAAAGAAATTTACCCACATGTTGAATGTATCATAAGGGTTATCAGAACAACCGGCGATACTGTGTGGGACAAGCCTTTCCAACTTATTGGCGGCAAAGGTCTTTTTGTTAAAGAGATAGAGGATGCCCTATTAAAAAACGAAATTGATATGGCGGTTCACAGCATGAAAGATATGCCTTCGGAACTCGAAAATGAACTCGTTATAGGGGCAGTCCTTGAAAGGGAAGACCCGAGGGACGTTTTCATCTCGACATCATACGAGAGTATACACGATATAAAGGAAGATTCTTGCATTGGCACTGGTAGCTCAAGAAGAAAGTCGCAGCTTCTATTTTTTAAAAAAAACCTGAAAATTGTTCCCATGAGGGGTAATGTTGATACAAGGATAAAAAAATTAAACACGCAGAACCTCGATGGTATTGTTCTTGCCTATGCTGGTATAAAGCGAATGGGCTTTCAGCATTTAATCAACGAGCTTATTCCCTTTGAAATTATGGTGCCTCCATCGGGACAGGGCGTTATAGGTATTGAAACAAGAAAAGAAATTGATTGTATGGAATTTGTAAAACCCCTGAATCACGAAAATACCTTCCATGAAATTATGTTAGAAAGAGAACTGCAATCCATAATCGGCGGGGGTTGTCAGGTTCCACTCGGAATAAACGCATCTATAACCAACGATGTATTAACGCTTCATGTTTTTCTCGGTGATGAAAACGGTATGGTCATTATAAAAGATGCTTATGTGGAACGTCTTGAAAACAAAGATGTGCTATTGAAACAGATAGTTTCAATTATCAAGAAAAAAATGCCTTCGGCCTGAACCGAAGGCATTTCTAAAAAAGACTGGATTAAATTTGTTGAAAACGGTTAAACCGCTTCTTTAAAGGCCTTTCCAGCAGTAAATTTTGGTACATTACGTGCAGGTATCTTAATCTCTTTGCCTGTTCTCGGGTTTCTCCCCTTTCTCGCCTTTCTTTTTGATACTGAAAATGTTCCAAAACCGACAAGCATGACCTTTTCATCTTTTTTCAAAGCTGAAATCACTCCATCGATAAAAGCCTTTAAAGCCTTGCCTGCAGCAACCTTTGAAATTTTTGCATCTGCTGCTATAGCACCAACCAATTCTGCCTTTGTCATAATTACCCCTCCTTTTTGGAATTATTTTTTGATAGGCTGATTATAACCACCCTTTAAATACTATATACTTCTAAATATAAAAGATATGCAATATATTTTTAATTTTTTTTGTTGATTATTGTCTGAACAACTTTTATTTATAGAGAAATTTTTCAAGAGATTGTATCATAATCGCAAATTCAAATATGACTGCTAATCTACTTATGGAGGAAAAATGAGCGGAATCTTCGGTATTGTTTCAAGTGAAAATTGTACGAATGACCTTTTTTATGGAACAGATTATCATTCACATATGGGAACTGAATATGGAGGGATGGCAGTTTTAGGAAAAAGGTTTTATCGTGCCATCCATGATATCAGTAAATCGCAGTTTAAGTCAAAATTCTATGAAGAATACAAGGAAATGAACGGCAACTATGGCATAGGGGTGATCAGTGACCGCTATGCACAGCCTTTATTAATCGGTTCAAAATTTGGTGCATTTGCAATAGTGTACACAGGCTTGATCGAGAACACAAATGAGTTGGCAGCAGAACTTATCAAAAAAGGAGATACCTTCGGCGAATTGTCGAGCGGAGGGATCAACTCGGTTGAAGTTCTCGCAAAATTGATAAATCAACATCAAACACTCGTCGAAGGACTCGAAAAACTCTATGACCATATTATGGGTTCAGCCTCCATACTGCTTATGAAAGAAGATGGGATCTATGCTGTACGTGACCGACTCGGAAGAACACCCCTTGTCATTGGTGAAAAAAATGGTAATTATGTTGTTGCAACGGAAACATGTTCTTTCCTCAATCTTGGCTATCGTGTTTTGAAATATCTTGAACCTGGAGAGATTGTTCTTCTTGGAAAGGATGGCTTAAAAGAACAACATTCAGGTGGAAATAAAAATCAAATCTGTTCATTCCTATGGATTTACACAGGATATCCAGCTTCGTGCTATGAACAGATAAATGTCGAACTTGTACGGGAAAGATGTGGAAGGTTGCTCGCTAAAAACGATAACGTACAGGCTGATCTTGTAGCCGGAGTTCCGGACTCAGGCATAGGTCATGCCATTGGTTATGCTATGGAATCAGGAATCCCTTTCAGAAGACCATTAGTGAAATATACTCCAGGCTATGGGAGAAGCTATGCCCCTCCGGCACAGGAAATGCGGAACCTTGTCGCAACGATGAAACTTATTGCTGTGAAGGATGTTATCGTCGGTAACCGCATCATTTTATGCGAGGATTCAATCGTTCGTGGAACACAGTTGAAAAATTACACCGCAAAAAAACTCTGGGATTCGGATGCTAAAGAGGTGCATGTTCGCCCTGCCTGTCCACCCTTGTTGTTTCCCTGCAAATTTGCCCTATCCACCCGTTCGATGGATGAATTGGTAGCCCGACGTGCTATGAGGGCGATAGAAGGTCATGATATTGAAGATGTACATGATTATCTCAATGATAAGTCAGAAAAATATAAAAAGATGGTGGACTGGATTGCAGAAGAAATTGAGGCAACAACGTTAAGATATCAAAGGATAGAAGACATGGTAAAAGCCATAGATCTGCCCCGTGAAAAATTATGTCTGTATTGTTGGACAGGAAAATAAAATATATATCTGTTGCTTTTAGGCTTAAATGACACCTACACCAACACCTACAACGGTTTCTGTGTAGTAAGAGGCTTCAGTTAAGGATATGCCCTCTGCCATTGCTTCATTTTCGACCCTGTCTGCTACATCCCTTATCTCGTTGGCAATTCTACAGCCCATTTTAAAAGGGTCATTTGATTTTTCAATGAGTTCTTTTCCCATCGATTCAATATTTCTTAACGCTTCAAAAAAAGCGGGACTTATCTTTTCAGAAACATTTTTTTTCGACACGGTATTTTTTTTAGACCTTACCTTTTTTGTCACCATGAACACACCTCCTGCGATATTATAACATCAATGTCTCTTTATTTCTTATTATAGCCTCATCAAACAATTAGTCAAGCATGTCTGAATCTTTTTCGAATAGCTTTTTCGACCAGATTGAAAAATCCAACTTTTCTCTTATGATCATCTCTTTTTCTCCTGGGTTTGCAATTTTAACATAAACTTCAGGCAAACCTGCTTCTGGGATAGAAATTATAAGACTCGCCAATGTCCTCACCTTTGAACTTGTATCTTTTGTTCTCCATATAGAATTGTTTGACCTGCCTGCTTTATCTTCACTTATACTTATAAAATCGTCAATTTCAAATGGCTGCTTTGTAGATTCGATAAAATAATTGATGCGCTTAAATCTGGCTATGCTGTTTGGGCTTGTATTTTCATTAGCATAGGCAAGTTCTGGACTATTATAATGATTTGTAAATGATAATGCCCCATTATTGGTTTGTTTTATCGAAATCTTTCCATCAGGTGCTACTTCAATTACAGAGATCTTTCTTGCATCTGCAATCAAATAAATAGCAGGGTGACTTTCTTCAAAAATATCTTTTCTTAACAATACAGCATCAACCGAATCGAATGTCATAAGAAGCCTTTCTGTTGTGTCTTCTTTGGCAACCTCTCTTTTTGCCTTCGGCACACTTGTCACTGAGGCATTAAATACCGCCAGATGTTTTTCGTTTATGCCTGCAATGACAAAACCATCGGCTTCAATATCATATAAACCGAAAAACTTATAACCATTTACAGGAAAGGATAACCTTGGAGATGAAAACAGATGCGGGGCGTTATCACGATTCTTTGCAATGACAGTTCCTTTTATTTTTACCTTCTCTCCTGCTGCACCCCAAACAGTACAAGCAGAGGCATAGGGCAAACTAATAAGCAAACAAGATACGCTTAAAAAAAGAATTAAAAATATGATTTTCATGTCATTATGTAAATCTTTTAAATTCATACTCAATCTTTATTTACCAATGAGACAAACGGAAAGTTTATTATATTGACCATCTTTCACCCACAGGTATTTTTGCCAGAAAAGTTGGTCAACCTTTGAATATTTATAGTTTTTCCTTCTTAAAAGAAATTTCTTGTACTGAGCAGGCCCCCCATTATACATAGCATAAACAGTCATTGCAAGCGTATCCAGATCTAAAGTGCGCGTTTCGGCTCGCCTTAATGCATATCTTTGAAGGTAAAGATCGAGGATTTCACAACCCGTTCGCATATTGTAATCAATATCCCATCGCAACGCCTCTGGTTGATAAATGCCTCTCCAAACCCTTACATTTATCTGCATAAAACCAACCGAACTTTGGTTATAAGATTCAAGAGGACGCACCTTGCCCTTATTTTCTACAAACTGTCTCCAGCATGTTTCCTGCCAGGCTGTTGCAAACAAAAGATTCTTGAAAAATATATGATATTTGCTATCGAGTCTTTTTTTCTTCTGAATATTAACATAGACCTGTTCAAGTTTTTTGCCTATACGTTCAACATAAGGACTAAAATCATTCTTTTTGAAAACCCACGGCCTTATTTTTTCAGGATCAATCATTGGTCCATCTGCAAATACGAGGGAAGATGACAGGTTTAGAAAAGTTTGAAAAGGATGAAAACCAAAATATTTGTATATCTTATTAGCAAGTTTGTCAGAATCCAGCAAATCAGGAATCTCTATCTCTGGTACATATATTGAAGGCATTGGAACAGCATCGACAATCTGGCCTATGCCAAAGAAGTCCAGCAATCTTCTATCAACGACCTGCAAATACTGCAAATCTGTTGGCAGTCCGGGGACTGAAATAAGTTTAGCCAGCTTTATCAGTGCATCTTTATTAAAGTTAACACCAATGCTTGGCCCAATATTCCTTAATGAGCTCAGTACATCAGATACAGCACTAAACAACACAAAATTTGACGATACGGCTTGTTGTTTTGTCAGATATTTCCGCATTAAAGGCCCGAAGCCCTGCCATATATCACAGAATTGTTTCGAAACTAAATCTCTAGGCAATTTTCCTTCTTCAAGATTTTGAATAAAGTCGTGCCGTGTATCAAGAATCATTTCAAGAATATTATATTTCTCTTCTTCAGTAACGGGATGCCCTATTAGCGTGTGAACCTGATAAACAGAAAAGGCATCCAAATTTTCCCAACTTTTTACAATCTCATCCCTTTCCTTTTCATTATCGGCAACATCTGTTTTTTCTTTTGACAATCTGTCCTTTTCAATATCCATAAGCAAATCAAGAGAAATTCCACTCTGTTTTATCTGGACTTGACCAGGTCTAAGTTTTGAAAACCATGAACGGGCGTTGTTTTGGTCTTTTGTTTGAAAAAATAAAGGTAAAATATCTTGTAATCCTTTCACAGGGGCATCAACATCAATAATTATTTTATTGAGATAAGGATTAAGATAGTTTTTTATGATATTGGTCAAAACCGTATTAATGCTTGTTTGTGCACGATCGGGTGTCAGGGTACGAAAATCCATCGTCTGAAAACCAAGTTTCATATTCTTCTGGTCAACAAACAAATTTTGAAAAACCTCAATATATCCATCCCACTCAGATAAAGGCATACATGTTTTACCTATAGGCAAACCAGCCCTTACCTTAATATTACTCCCCAGTTTAATCATTGTTTTGTCTTTATCTGGGCATACTTCCGGCTTCCATAGTTCAATGCCACTACATCCTTCTCCAAAATCAAGGGGCACAGCCTTTTCTCCTGGTTTATTAAAGGCTTGTTGTATAAGGGAAGAACGTAAAATACTATAGTCAATCGTTATCGGAAGGTGTATGGTCTGTAATTCACCATAAACAAAGCTTTGTGAACAAAGAAAAAAAATACAAAAATACAACACAAATGAAAATGGATTAATCCTCAGTATTTTTTTACAATTCATTTCTATCTTATACCACACTATATCCTAAATTTTAAATGTTGTTAAAATTATCAAACCACTGGATGATATAAAAATAATATTTCATGAACTAACTTGTTAATAATTTTAAAAAAATCTAAAAGGTGATATAATAATATAATCTTTCACACCACAACGAGGGGGCTTTAATTATGCAAAATAATAAGGTTTCAGACAATTTGAAAAAAGACAAATCCCTTGAACAAGGTATTTCAACAGAAAAACTTAAAGAACAAATGGAGATAATGAGTTTTGGTGCCCGCCTGCTCGGTACTCTTACAGATAGAAAATTGCTCATAGACAATACTATCGAGACGATTTCAACATTTTGCAAGAGTAGACGTGTAGCGGTTTTAACTCTGGAAAATGAAAACAAAAATCTGCGTGTTGAAGGGTTGTCCATAGACCATAAACCACAACCGAATGATAAAATATTACCCTGTAAGGATCCTTTTTTAAAACATGTCCTGTCAATAAAGATTCCTGACGTTTATTCTCTCAGGCTGGATAATAAGGTCCCTTTACCATCCGGCTTGGAAGATAATACAACTAAAAGATGTCTGTGTCTGCCTTTGGTTGACACCTTTTTCGAAACCATAGGAATGGTTGTAATTGAAACTACAAAAAAGAATATTCTATCAACAAGTGCTATACAAATGCTTTATACCTTTTCTACTATATTTTCTTTATCTTTACAGAATGCTCTACTATTTTCAAAGATATTATATGATGGGTTAACAGGGCTTTTCGTTCGACAATATTATGAGGTTAGGATAGAAGAAGAATTATCTAAACTTAAAAGGCATCCAGGATCGATTGCAATTGCTCTAATCGATATAGACAACTATAAATCTATAAGTGATAATTTTGGTCAAGAGGTTGCAAATAAAGTTCTTGTAGAATTTTCAAACATTTTAAAAATAAATATTCGTAAAGGAACAAGTATAGTGTGCAGATATGAAAATGAAAGGTTCGTTATTTTAATGTCCAACACACCATTAAATGGTTCTTTGATTGTGGCTGAAAGAATACGTTCACTCTGCAGTAAATTGGTTTTTTCAGGCATTCAAAATCTAAAAGTAACTGCCAGTGTAGGGCTCTCATTTACTGATAGCGAAAAATTAATTACCGCCGACGATCTTTTAAATCGCGCACAAGCTATGCTCGAAAAAGCGAAAAAAAATGGCGGGAATCAAACGATGATATGGCCTGACACTGTTTCTTCATAGATCTATAAAAAGTATCAAGCAAGATGCACAATACCAATCACATCTCTATATGGAAACCTTTGTCCAACAGACCTTTTAGACTGCTATGGACTGCTAATATTGTTTCCCTTATTGGTACATGGACGCACGAAGTTGGCGCCTCTTGGCTTATGACCTCTTTGACGCTATCACCTTTTATGGTAGCAATGGTTCAAACAGCCACAACACTTCCTTTTTTTCTTTTTTCTCTACCAGCAGGCGCAATGGCGGATATTTTCGATCGCAGACGACTGCTTATATTTACACAATTGCTTATGCTAACGGCAGCACTACTGCTCGGTATTACAACCATCTTTTTTAAAATAACACCTTTTATACTGCTTACTTTTACATTTTTTCTCAGCCTCGGTGCATCAATAAATGCGCCTGCATGGCAGTCAATTATACCTGAACTTGTTTCGCGTAAAGAGCTTGTTTCAGCAATAACGCTTGGTTCGGTATCGTTCAATATCGCAAGGGTTGCTGGGCCAGCCCTCGGAGGGTTAATTGTCGCAGCATTAGGGCCTGGCGTTACGTTTCTTTTTAATGCTGCCTCGTTGTCGGGAGTAGCCACAGTACTCTTTCGCTGGAGGCGCGAACCAATTTTAAGTACCCTCCCTGAAGAAAGGCTTCTGGGAGCTATTCGTTCTGGTATAAGATATATAAGAAATGCGCCACATGTTTGGGCTGTTTTGATTCATATCGGTATATTTTCTTTTTTTACAAGTTCTTTGTGGGCTTTTCTTCCAATTGTAGCAAGAATAAATCTTATGCTAAGTCCTGCAGGTTATGGCATTCTTCTCGGTTTCTTTGGCATCGGTGGACTTATAGGTGCAATCATATTACCAAAAATGCGAAATAGATGTTCTATAAATCTTTTAACAGCGGTATCAAAACTGTTTTTAGCTATTATATTGTTCGTACTTGCAGTTTCAAAAAATTTCATTTTGATTTCAACTGCTATGGTGATTGGGGGCATATCTTGGCTCGTTACGCTTTCTACATTCAATACATCCATACAATCAATAATTCCTTCGTGGGTAAGGGGCCGGGTAATTTCCATTTTCATTCTTACATTTTTTGGTGGTATGGCAGGGGGAAGCGCCCTCTGGGGCGCTATAGCATCCAAAACCAGCATCTCTGAAACAATGATAGGTACATCGATTATGACCATTGCAGGAACATTTTTTTCCTGGAGATATAAACTTTCAAGCGGAGACGGGCTCGATCTTACACCTTCACAAAATTGGCCTGTGTTAGCAACAGAAAAACCACCGTATTTAGAAGAAGGACCATTATTGGTTGTTGTTGAATATCATATAGACCAACTACATTCTGATGCCTTCAAAGATGCGATGGGAAAAATGAAAACGATTCGCATGAGAGACGGGGCGATAAAATGGAATCTTTTTCATGATATAGAAACTCCGGGACACTATATTGAATCCTTCATTGTTGAATCTTGGTTAGAGCATTTGCGCCAGCATGAACGCTTTACCATCTCCGACCGGGAAATTCAGGGGCATGTTCGCTCCTTTCAAATCGAAAATAGACCGATTGTTGTACAACATTTTATAGCAGAGCCGGTGCGTCGTAAAAAATAATGCTAAATCAAAAAACCTGTAGTATTATGATTGTGCGAGAAAATTATGGGTAATCTCCTTATCGAACCGGTTAGTATGATTGTTCTTACGGGGGGGCCATGTTCCGGCAAAAGCTCTTCCCTCGCTCATTTAACTGAAAAATTGTCAGATCATGGTTTTATGGTGTTTGTAATACCTGAAACAGCAACATTGATAACCAATAATGGGATTGACCGTCGAAAAATGTATAAACGAAAACAAATCGTACTGTTCGAAGAGGCCATTTTCGACATGCAACTTGCCTTTGAAGAGACATACAAAAGGGCAGTTACAAAAATATTCCCTGGTAAAAAAAAGGTAATTCTCCTTGACAGAGGCATCATGGATGTTAAAGCATTCGTATCTCGTGACGATTTCAATGCAATATTAAGAAAAAGAGGTTTAAACGAGGTTGGCCTTCGGGACAGATACAACGGTGTAATCCACCTTGTTACAGCAGCAGACGGGGCTATTGAATTTTATAGCGGAGAAAATAATTCAGCGCGTTTAGAAACCCCAGAGGAGGCACTCGGTTTTGATCACGAAATACGTGAAAGCTGGCTCGGACATCCACATTTCAAAATTATTGACAACAGGACAGATTTTGAAGGAAAGATAAAAAGAGCCTTTGCCGCAATTTCACAGATCCTTAATATACCAACATTTGTTGAAAAAAATGATAGATTTTTGGTTAAGGATGTTGATTATAAAAAGCTCCCAGTACATCAAAATATACAAATCAGCGAAATATATCTTCGTGCAAAAGACCGCAAAGAACAGGTCAGAATAAGAAAAAGGGGTCAAAATGGCTCATATCTCTATTTTCTCACAAGAAAAAAGATCAATAGAGAAAATGAAAGTTATATTGAGGAAGAAGAACTTATAACAGAACAGGAATTCCACACACTAAAGAACCTGATCGATCCGAAAACAACGGTTGTGGAAAAGGAACGTATTTGCTTTTTATGGAATAATCAATATTTTGAGCTGGATAGTTATAAGGGAACAAATGAAGGAATAACTATTCTTGAAGCAAAACACGTTCCAACATTCATTTCCATTAAAAAAAACATTACAGGTGATCCAAAGTATAGCACGAGAAACATGGCACGAAAAAAGACATTAAACGATAAGATGTTAGATTGCTGATAATGCTTTAAAAAGACAATATGGAACCTAAAATTATCCCAAGAAAAGAACATTGCATCTCGAGAAAACAAATAAGCCCAAATGCCTTGTATATCCTGTATCTTCTTCATCGAAGAGGTTTTATTGCATATTTAGTTGGGGGGTGTGTGCGGGATATTCTGCTTGGGCGTAAATCAAAAGATTTCGATATTGCTACAAACGCAACTCCAGGACAAATTAAAAGGCTTTTTCGTAATTGTCGACTTGTTGGCCGTCGCTTCAGGCTTGCCCACATACACTTTAAAGATGAAATAATAGAAGTTTCAACGTTCCGCAGTACAATCAATCCTCACCAAACAACAATCGGCGAAATATCTGATAACAATAAAGAAAAACGTTACCATATAAAAGATGAAAACGGGATGATTCTTCGTGATAATCTTTTTGGTACGCCTGAGGAAGATGCGCTCAGTCGAGATTTTACAATCAATGCCCTTGCCTACAATATTTCCGATTTCTCTATAGTTGACTATTGCGATGGAATCATTGATCTCAATCAAAGACTAATTCGAACTATACGAGACCCTTATACAAGGTTTAAAGAGGATCCTGTAAGGATGCTTCGTGCAATTCGTTTTTCAGCATCTCATAATTTTGTTATAGAAAATATTGTTTGGGAAGCCATTTGCAATCTGTCTTACACTATATCAAATGTTTCACCGGCAAGACTTTATGAAGAGATTCAAAAACTTTTTTTATTTGGATTCTCTAAAAATGTTTTCCATCTCTTTATAAAAAGCGGTTTGTTATCTGCCCTATTCCCAGACATATTACGGTGGATAAGTCTAAGCAGGAAAAATATGAGTCTAATTTATAACAATCTTGATTATTTGGATAAATTATATAAAGATGGAAAAACCCTATCCATTGAACTTTTTTTAACATTTTTTTTAGGTCCTTTCATTGAAGCTGATGCGTTAGTAAAACACAAAAACAATGTACCATATAAACAGGCATTGGAAAATGTTTGCAAGGATACATTGAAAAACATTTGCAAAACTGTGACATTGCCAAAACGTATCAGTAATACAGTTCATAACATTCTTTCTTTACAACAATCATTTCGTACAGTACCGCATAGACATCCTCATTCAATAATCGACAAGCCGGGCTTTCCTGATGCAATCTTATATCTGCGTTTAAAAACAGAAACTAAAAATGGAAAAAACGATCATTTGAAATGGTGGGATCAATTTTTGAAGCAAAAAAGAATGCCCCCGGCATGACTCGAACATGCGGCCTGCGGTTTAGGAAACCGTCGCTCTATCCGCCTGAGCTACGGGGGCATTGGTTACGATTATAATAAGTTTAACGGACGATTTCAATAAAATAAGATTACCCTTTCCTACTTCTTGGGTAGCCCTTTTATCCACGATGTATCTTTAAACCATTTATGTGTTATGATTTCTAAATCCCCACTACCCCTAAGATCATTCAGTACATTTGTTAAAAAATTTGAAAAAAGTGGGTCGTTTTCGGAAATAGCAATACCAAAAGGTTCAAATGTCATTGGAGGTGTAGAAACTATATTCTCCTCTTTATATCTTATCGTTTCAAAAGCACATGTAGCAGTATCCGACATTACCGCCTTTACCTTTCCTTCAAGAAGCATTTTGACAGCCTCATTCATATCTTTTGCAATTAATATTTTCGCCTTAGGAACACTTTTTTTTGCTATTATTTCGCTTGTTGTTCCACCAGGTACTGCAAGCGTAAAATCTGGTTTATTGATATCATTTATTTTTTCAATGGACATTGCTGTCATCTTGGTAGTCATCACAGATTGACCAGAAATATAATATGGACCTATAAAAAACACTTTTGTATTTCTTTTTGGTGTAATTGTCATAGCGGATATTACCATATCTATTTTTCCTGACTGTAATGCATCTAAAAGTTCAGTAAACGGCATCTGTTTTATATTTGCTTTAACCTCCATGGCCTCTGCAATCAACATACCAAGATCTATATCAAGACCAATCAGTTTGTTGTTTTTATCTTTTACAGAGAAAGGGGGATAATCCCCAGAAGTGCCAATTATCAGCTCTCCTCTTTTTTTAATCTTATCGATTGTCGGTCCAGCAAAAACAGAGGTAGTAAAGATAAACATCATAACAAAAATCATCAATACAATAATCTTCTTCATTGTCTCTCCTTTTAAAATATTATTTTGTTTCATTGATGGGTTTTAGGACAATTTATTAACAATTTTTTGCATCTAAGTCCATTGTTTTAATTAATCGATTTTTTAATGCTGTTGATTTATACATTTGATCATGACAAATAAATATTCTTTGAATCAATTTATTTTATTTTATCCCCACAACCTCTGTAACAGGTATTGTAGCGATATCCATGAATTTTGTCTTCCTCATATCGTCATTTGATATTATGTCTGTGACACGTGAAAACACATTCTCAACGAATATTTCATGGTCATCCATCTTTTTCCTTACACCAAAAAGCAATTTTCTGCGACTCTCATCATTCAGATTGTTTACGAGGTTTTTTGTAGTCAAGATTGAACCATATCTTGCAAGGTCTGAGAGTCTTCCGGCATAATTAATTGTATCACCTAAAGCTGTAAATTCCATGCTTGTCGATGCATTAACTGTACTGAAGTATTCCATACCTTCATTTATACCTATGTTTAAATACAATTCATTGTACCATTTTTTTCTTGCCTTCCATTCTGCTGATATTATTTTCATTTTTTCTTTTATTTCCATTGCACAGTATATCGAATTAATAAGGTAGTTTGAATTCTGCTCCTTCAAAAAATAATACACAATACCATCACCGGCATGTTTTCCGTATATACCGTAATATTTTCTAAACGTTGTTTCCATTGTCTTCCACATCTGATTAATCAACTCGAAGTATTCTTCGGGTGGCAGTTCAGCACATATGCGCACAGAATCCTGCAAATCAGCAAACAACACACAAAAAGACACCATGCTTGGCAAACGTCTCTGGAGCAAATCCTTGATAACATTTTCACGGCCTGATAAAAATTGTGTAATTTCTTGTATGTAGCTGTTGGAGGGAACATAAACAAATAGAAGACCTTCTCTGAAAAAAGAAGTGTATACACGATATGATTCGCTTGTACCATCGCTTTTAATTATATTAACGCTGCTTTCCCTTATCAGTTCTCTTGGCACAGGCGAGACTTTGTCGTATGACTCCTCCAAAAGTTTAATTTCACTGGTGTTTATATCTGTGTATATCTTTTCGATATATTCACGGGGATTTTTTGATTTTACAAATGACATATGGAAATCAATGATGCTTTGCCAATTCTGGATACCACTACTGAATTCCCAGTTAAAAAACAGTTTAAAGATGTTTCTTGACTCAGCGTTTCTGATATTTTTTACATCCCTTCTGAAAATCTGTTCTTCTGCTGCTTTATTGATCCACTCTATTTCAAATTTGTGATTAATAAGATAAGCCGGCGTCTGAATGTCTTCAACACCAAGTGTTACTTTATGCTCATCAATACCTTTTTGAATTTTTTCAATCTTTGCAGTATCTAATTCTAATACAGTAGCAGTCTCTTTGTTTGTTTCTGTGACAATATCTGCCTTCGTTTCTTTCTGTGATTTTTTTTCTTTTAATTTTTTTACAATACTTGATACTGAATTGCCTTCTTGTTTTAGCTTTTTAAATGTAGCAATACGATCAAGAACGTTTGGAGGGAAATAGCCTATTTTTTTTGTGCCTTCCATACCTTTCCCAGGTTTGAGGACAACAGGTTTTTGTATAATCCCCAATTTTATATAATTATTGAGGGTTGCCCTTGAGATATTACAGGAATCCATCACATCCTTACTGCTTATCCATCCCTGATATTTTTCATCTAATATCTTCATATAAACTCCTCATAATTAGACAGTATGTTGATCTGTAATTATAATTATACAGATAAAATTATTTGTCAAGAAAAAAATACGTTATTGTATAATTTATTATTATATTGTTAGACAGTAAGTAATATAATTAGACAGTTAAATATAGACAGTTAGACAGTAACAATATATATAATATCATCATATTTTATTATCTATAATATTACGATGTTATATTTTATTGATTTAATAAGTTGAAATATTGTTTGTGATATTAATAATTTATTTTAAAAAATAATAACATTTTATTTTATCCCCACAACCTCTGTAACAGGTATTGTAGCGATATCCATGAATTTTGTCTTCCTCATATCGTCATTTGATATTATGTCTGTGACACGTGAAAACACATTCTCAACGAATATTTCATGGTCATCCATCTTTTTCCTTACACCAAAAAGCAATTTTCTGCGACTCTCATCATTCAGATTGTTTACGAGGTTTTTTGTAGTCAAGATTGAACCATATCTTGCAAGGTCTGAGAGTCTTCCGGCATAATTAATTGTATCACCTAAAGCTGTAAATTCCATGCTTGTCGATGCATTAACTGTACTGAAGTATTCCATACCTTCATTTATACCTATGTTTAAATACAATTCATTGTACCATTTTTTTCTTGCCTTCCATTCTGCTGATATTATTTTCATTTTTTCTTTTATTTCCATTGCACAGTATATCGAATTAATAAGGTAGTTTGAATTCTGCTCCTTCAAAAAATAATACACAATACCATCACCGGCATGTTTTCCGTATATACCGTAATATTTTCTAAACGTTGTTTCCATTGTCTTCCACATCTGATTAATCAACTCGAAGTATTCTTCGGGTGGCAGTTCAGCACATATGCGCACAGAATCCTGCAAATCAGCAAACAACACACAAAAAGACACCATGCTTGGCAAACGTCTCTGGAGCAAATCCTTGATAACATTTTCACGGCCTGATAAAAATTGTGTAATTTCTTGTATGTAGCTGTTGGAGGGAACATAAACAAATAGAAGACCTTCTCTGAAAAAAGAAGTGTATACACGATATGATTCGCTTGTACCATCGCTTTTAATTATATTAACGCTGCTTTCCCTTATCAGTTCTCTTGGCACAGGCGAGACTTTGTCGTATGACTCCTCCAAAAGTTTAATTTCACTGGTGTTTATATCTGTGTATATCTTTTCGATATATTCACGGGGATTTTTTGATTTTACAAATGACATATGGAAATCAATGATGCTTTGCCAATTCTGGATACCACTACTGAATTCCCAGTTAAAAAACAGTTTAAAGATGTTTCTTGACTCAGCGTTTCTGATATTTTTTACATCCCTTCTGAAAATCTGTTCTTCTGCTGCTTTATTGATCCACTCTATTTCAAATTTGTGATTAATAAGATAAGCCGGCGTCTGAATGTCTTCAACACCAAGTGTTACTTTATGCTCATCAATACCTTTTTGAATTTTTTCAATCTTTGCAGTATCTAATTCTAATACAGTAGCAGTCTCTTTGTTTGTTTCTGTGACAATATCTGCCTTCGTTTCTTTCTGTGATTTTTTTTCTTTTAATTTTTTTACAATACTTGATACTGAATTGCCTTCTTGTTTTAGCTTTTTAAATGTAGCAATACGATCAAGAACGTTTGGAGGGAAATAGCCTATTTTTTTTGTGCCTTCCATACCTTTCCCAGGTTTGAGGACAACAGGTTTTTGTATAATCCCCAATTTTATATAATTATTGAGGGTTGCCCTTGAGATATTACAGGAATCCATCACATCCTTACTGCTTATCCATCCCTGATATTTTTCATCTAATATCTTCATATAAACTCCTCATAATTAGACAGTATGTTGATCTGTAATTATAATTATACAGATAAAATTATTTGTCAAGAAAAAAATACGTTATTGTATAATTTATTATTATATTGTTAGACAGTAAGTAATATAATTAGACAGTTAAATATAGACAGTTAGACAGTAAATAAATATACATCTGCTTTTATTTTAAAATTAATTTTGCTCTTCTAATGATATATTTCACTCATAGCTGCCCAAAAACCAAGACCTCCATCGCCTATGGCAAGTAATGGGCCTTCTTCAAGACCTCTTTGTTTGAGACCAGACAGCAGTTCCATCCATGACAGCTTGCTCTCTCTATATCCGTCAAGGACAGCAACCAGCTCCTTGGTGCCGTCTTCTAATGCACCTATGATAATGATGAAGCATTGCTTTTTATTTTCAGGGTCTTCTAATCTAACATTGAAGTAGATGCCGTCAGCCCAGAAGTAGACATACCGCTTTCCGGTTTTATTTATGTGCTTGTTTTGCTGTTCGGCGAACCCAAAAAGATCGTTACGCCTTGCCTTTTTAAAAGAAAAGCCGCCCCGTGTTTATAAGCACGGGGCGGCCCAGACGCTCATTAACAGATAATCAGAAGGCGTATATGAACGTAAACCAAGCCCTCTGTCCTTCAACCATGTTCTTTGTCGCTGTCTCCCACTGGTATTTTAACTTGAAGAACATATTTTTGTAGTTGTAATGGAGCGCAGGACCGATGGCGAAATTTCTGCCCTTGTTTCCGTCGAAATTAACGGCTTCGTTCCTGATACTGTCGTTCGTCGTCTGGTAGTAATAATACCCGTTCACGCCTGCGGCCCAGTTCTTCATGAAATGATAGCCTAAAGTGTAATCGGCATGAAATTCCTGGCCCGACCTGTACCCTGTATGGGTATTCGTTGTGTTGATGTTGTACATAAGTTTTGCCGACGCCTCAAAACCACTGTCGCTCAAATATGACAGGGCCGCCACTGGCATAAACGTCCAGTAGTTGTTCCCTGGATTGGCGGCATCATCCACGTCGTATGCCCCCGTGGGCATAAAGATCTCCAGGCCGCCTACGAGGTGGAATTTTTTACTGAAATGCCACCCGATCCCCGCGGCAACTGACGTATCCATAAGGCCCTTCTTGGTATCGGTCACGAGATCCCCTACATTCGACTTCGCCTCTTTGTGAATGTACGCAACAGGCTGGATTACATGGAGAAAAGGATCCCCGCCGAATATCTTGTTCTTGGCCACAAAAACATATCGCATGGCGTTAACAAGGGCATATCCCTTCACACTTGGTTTGCCGTGGGCTGGTACATCTTTCAGACTCGTGCCGTTGGGAGCCCTGAGATCTTCATAGTCGGTGATGTTGTAGAAAAGGAAATAATTGATGTAATAAGAGCCGGGAGGAGGCAGTGCCCCAACCATAAAATCCTCAACCCCATGTGGATAGTGGCCCAGACCACCCTCCACCGCCCCGACCCTCTCCGCGGAAACGGTGAGCATAAATGCGCTGAAAAGAACAATCAGCGCCACAAAACATCCCTTCCCGATAAACAGTCTTTTTTTCATACATACCCCCTTTTTTTTTAATAATCATCGGACCTTTGTAACGTCATGTTGCCTTTAACTGGATTGAAATCATCACCTCCCCTTTTTTTGTGGGTAATCACACCCATCATTCATATGGCACATCCCTCACCGACTCACCGCAAGCAACTTCTCTTTTTCCTCGGGGATGCCGTTCCACCTTTTAAACAGTGAATGTTCTATGTCCATAAAATCGAGTATCTTCCCTATTGTGTGATCAATGATGTCTTCAATCGTCCTGGGGGCGTGATAAAACGCCGGTATCGGGGGAAGGATAACAGCACCCAGATCCGCCACTTTCATCATCAGTTCAAGATGCCCCTTATGAAATGGCGTTTCCCTTACCACGAGAATCAGCCTCCTCCTCTCCTTGAGAACCACATCGGCGGCCCTGACCATGAGGTTGTCGTTGTATGAATGGGCAACCCCTGAGAGGGTCTTTATGGTACAGGGTACAATTACCATTCCATAAGTCTTGAAAGAACCGCTTGATATGGACGCCGCCATGTCTTTCACGTCGTGGACTTTGTATGCAAGTTCCTCCACACCACTGACGGAGAGGTCTGTTTCAATGGATATATTCTTTTTTGCGGCATCGGAAAAGATCAGGTGTGTTTCGAACTCCATTTCTTTCAGCACTTCCAGTAGCCTTACACCATAAATGACACCTGTAGCGCCTGTTATACCCACTATGATTCTTTTTTCCACTTTCTACCCTCCTTGACAATCTTCTTCAGAATATTTCCGCAAAGTCTCATTATGATCTCTATGCCTTCCGTGGTGATGCCATCCCAGTGTATCCCGGCAACAACAACCACCTTCCTGTTCAACCCCCCGGCAATCCCTTCAGACATCATCTTTACGACAACATCTTCCTTGTGGCCCACATAAGTAAAGACAGAAGATGTAGCGCCTATCCTGGATGGGTCGGAGAGACTCGGCCTGGGTTGCGCCATGCCCACCGCGCCGATGTGTTCCTCCCCCCCCCATAAAATGACCAGGAGATCATCCCCCAAGACATTCACCTGGGCACACACGGTGAATCTGCCCTTCCTTTCTGTTGCTTCAAATATCGTCTTTAAGGGATCACCCCCTCCTATGAATGAATATCCCGCCCCTGCAAATGGATCATATTATCTAGGATGTCAACCGCACGCCGCGCAAAAACAGGGTCGCTTATGTGTGCATCCATCTCCTCGACGGGTATGCTACTGCCTACTATCCTTTTAAGCTCATCAACAAAAACTTGATTCACATCCGGATCATGCAGTCTCATGCCGGATCTATCCGCTTCCGACCAGCCCTGCTTCGGGATAAGAACATGTGCAGGGCCCTTTGATCGACTTAATTTCTCCCCGATAATGTGTGCGAATTTTTTCATCTCCCCACGCTCCATACGGACGCAAAACCTTATATCATGGGAATGTGACCTCCGCCCTTTAAGGACCTCCGGCATAGGATAAAAAGGGCTGAATACGGCGTTGTCAAGGCCGCCGGGCGCAAAAAGAAGTGGTACGCCCACCCTGCCGGCTGTTTCGAATCGCGCCTGGCCTATGCCCCTGCAGTATCCTCCAAACATTTCATCAGCCAGTTCATGCGGCGTAAAATCGAGAACACCAACTATCAGTCCTTGCTCTATCATCTCCTCCATAGCCATGCCGCCAACACCGTTCGCATGGAAACCTATCATGTCATACCCTCTCTCTTCGAGGAGGGGTTCGGCATTCATGGCGCAGGCAGAGCTTATCCCGTAGGCAGTGACCCCTACCATCGGCCTTCCTTTTTTTATTTTGCTTCCTTTAGCCATCATGCCACATACGGCATAAGTCGCCTGGCCGATGATGTGGCGCATGAACTCATTCTGGCCGAGTATGTCGGCAACGGAATGGAACATAACTATATCTTTTGTGCCTATATATTCCCTAATATCACGTGAAGCCACGGTGGAGACAACTACTTTTGGCAGACCAAAAGGAAGGGAACGCATTATGTGGGTAACAATGGCCGTGCCGGTTCCGCCGCCCATCCCCAGGACACCACCTATCCTGCCATCTTTCAGGAGGCTGTTTGCCATAATCGTTCCACCTTCCTGGACTGCCTTTACTGACACAGCACGGTCGTTTCTGAGCTTTATCTTACAAAGATCGTGTCCGGCAACTCCTGCAACATCAGCACTCGAAATGTCCGGTTTTATAAGAGACTTGCCGTGGGTTCCTACATCCATCAGCAGCGCTTCGATCCCGTTCTTCTTCGCGCAATCCTTTACAAACTTTGCCTCGCGCCCCTTTGTGTCCAGTGTTGCTATCACAAGAAGTCTATGCTTCATATCTATGCTCTGGCTGGATTGTTCTTATCAAAGCCCGTATATTCTCTTTTATAGCTTGACCTTTATAGGCGTCGTGGCCCTCTCGAACAAAAGCTCCATACCGCTCTTTTTCCCGAGTACAGACTCTTTCTTCTTCTTGCCCCAAACGCTCTCGGGACGCGCCTGAACCAAAAAGATGCTTTGCGGGAATGGCAGGCTCCTCGATATAGACCACTCTACGTCCTGTGGACACCCGAAATGATCCTCCACCTTACGCGCAAGCTTTGCCAATTCAAGTATCTCTTTATCTTCAAGACATGGAAGTTTTTTCTGATCCGGCGGCAATTCTTTGTATTCCATATCTTTGGTTTCAGGATTATATACAAACTCGGCTCCCTTATCAGATACCACCCTTTCTTCTATCTCATAGGTTATCTTGTCAACAAGGTACCTGTCGGGAGTTACATTGCCGGACACAACCGCCTCTCCAAATCCGAAGCTGCCCTCTATGGCCACTTTTGACTCATCACCATTGACCGGGTTGACGGTAAACAGCACACCGGCTGCCTTTGCGTCAACCATGGTCAACACAGCAACGCCGATGGGGTCATAATTGAGGGGAAGGTTAAGCCGTGCCCTTGCGATAATCGAGCGGGGATTGAAGGTGCTTGACCATACGCGTGTCACATTCAATACAACATCGTCTGCGCCCGATACATTCAGATATGTCTCATATTGTCCTGGATGGCTAACAGGACCTGCCGATCGTGTTGCAACATAAATATTTTCGCGTCCTGCAATACGGCATAATTCCTTATAGTAATCCTTGATTGTCTTTTCCATATCGGGAGGCATCTTTATCGATTCGGTGATACTTCTCATCTGCTTCGATGCTTCCTCGTATTTCAAAGTATCTGCAACATTATTCGGGTCAGCGGAGAAGGTACTCAGGAACTCCATCAAACGGTCCGTAACCTCTGTTTCCTGCATAAACCGTTTGTAGGCTTCTACCCCCAGAGCAAAACCTGGCGGCACATTGAAGCCTGCTTTTGTCAGCTCACCGAGATTCGCACATTTCTTTCCTACAATATTGTTGTGTTCCTGGCCAACCTCCTTTAACCAGAATATCCATTGTTCTGCCATAATAATTCCCCCTTTTAATATTTCAAAAAGTGCCGGGAGCTTTTGAAATATCCTGCCCCCGGCCTGTTTCGTTATAACTTTAAGCCTTCTTTACTATCGTTACGACACCAGTGCTTCCGTCAACCTTGATGATATCGCCTGTCTTGATAACTGCTGTGGCAATACCCGTACCTGTGACCGAAGGCAGACCGTATTCCCTCGAAACGATCGCAGCATGGGATGTAAGACCACCGATATCTGTAACAGCGGCCTTGATCTTTGTAAAGACCGGCGCCCATGAGGGGTTGGTGCACGGCGCTACCATAATCTCGCCCGGCTGCAGCTTCACTACATCTTCCATCAGTTTCAGCACCCTTGCAGGGCCTTCTGCAACTCCTGCCGATGATGCGAAACCCTTTATCTCATTTACATCTCCGCCTTCTGTTCCGCCTTTCAGCCATTCACCAACCTGTTCGGAGGTGATGCCCCAGAGCATGACGGTAAAAGGCTCAACCATTTCTTCAGGCGGTACTCCAAGGGCAGGCACGGCCATCCATTTCCTTGCTGCTTCGAGTATCTCCTCTCTCTTTGCAGCCTTCTCCTGCCAGAATTTGCCCCTTGTCGGCACACCTTCACCCAGTGCCCATGCGGTCACAAGGTCTTCGATCAGCATCGGGACCTCGAATCTGTTGAAAAGAAATATATCGTCCGTCTTCGCAATCACTCCGTATTTGGTCAATAAACTGCCGAATCCCCTTACCTTTTCGAACCATGTCGTGTGGAGCCAGTGCTCAACCCAGAACAGGTGATCTTCTGCATACCTGTATATGGTCCTTACCACATTGTAGGCATCATCGAAGGATTTTCTGTCATCATCTGATTTGATGAGCTTTCTGTATTCGCCAACTATCCTGTCCCTCTCCTCTGATATAGCTGTAAGTGAGCGCTCTATACTCTCACCTTTTTCAAGCCTTTCGACGTAGCTCTTCATGTAGCTGAAGGGTACATCCATCTTGTTTATCCAGCTTCCTTCATAGTGGAACCAGCCGCTGCCGCAGGATACATGGAACCATGGATTTTCGATTCTTGTCATCTCTTCAAGCCATACCCTGCCTGCATCGATGGCCTTCAATTCCTTGATCTTCTCTTCTGCTGGGATATTCTTTTTTAGGATATCACTGACAGGCCTCTGTGCGATGGCAAGCCTGCTCAGTCTACACAACTCCTCCTCCGGACGGAACATGGAGACCTCCGCCCCTGCAACCATCTTGCCGATTGTGCTCTCTTTTATGCCAGGGAACAGCTTCTTGGCCGTATCCACAAACATCAGGTATCCAAGATAGGCAAGGTTCAGGTACTCAAAGTGCCACTGCCACGCCTTGAATATCATGTTTATCAGGTTGTTGAACGCCTCGATAAGCTCATAGGCCTGTGTATACCCTTTCGGTACCGGGAAAACATCCTCATCAGGGACATATTTGTCAAACTCTTTGACTATCTTGATGGCTTCCATTTGTTCGCCAAGGGCCTGGAATTTATCGAGCCACTTTTCCCACAGCATGTCATAATTCTGAAATGCGTACGGGACCCTTTTCTCGAACTTCTCCGCCTTCTCCCCTATGATCTCGGGCGGCGGCGGCTCAACCGCAGCGATATACATGTAACAGCCCAAAATCCTCTGGGCAACGCCCTGCGCCGGAGGGATACAGAAGACCCTTGTGGTGAACTGGGAAAGGGCGATCTGCCAGGCCTCCTGAAAAATGTCGTCGAGTGGATACAGTGGCTCAGGCGCATGGATCTTATCCTGATACCAGAAGTGCCGCTTCTCCCAATCTTCTCTGTCTTTGCTGAATAGACGCTGGGGAGCATACATCTCCTCCCAACCCGTGAGCTCCGGCGGTATTGCCACTTCGCCTGCGAAAGGAAACTTCTTTGCATCTGCCATAATAACCCCCTAATTTTGGATTTTTGAAACACTCTTTAAGGCTTATGTATCATCATAAAAGAAAATCCATCCTACCAAAACATACCTCCCGTACCATTTCTCATATATATCAAAGCTTGAACCATTTCGCTTCATCGAATCGCTCAGTGCTGTACAATATCCTGCCCATGTAATTTATCACATACTCGTTTCTGAGCTTGAGGATGATCCTCCTAAAATTCTCATGCAGACGTTTTTATACTCTATTATTTCTTCTCCTTATCTTTCAAGGCCATGAATATCCGCTCGGACGTTATTGGAAGTTCGTTAATCCTAACCCCTACGGCATCATAAACGGCGTTAAGTATCGCAGGAATTGTCGGCATGATAGCCCCTTCACCGACCTCTTTTGCCCCAAATGGACCGTTTGGCTCATCACTTTCCACAATTATCGTTTTTACATTTGGCATATCGAGCGCTGTAGGGATACGATACTCCCCGAGAGTTGCATTTGCAACCTTCCCATTCGGGTCGAACTTTACCTCTTCGAAAAGCGCCTCGCCAAGGCCCATCGACAGCGAGCCCTGCATCTGCCCTTCCACATTCGTACGGTTGATTGCAAAACCACAGTCGTGTGCATCGGTCATGTTGTCCACGGTAATCTTTCCTGTTTCCATGTCCACGGTAACCTCGACCACCTGTGCGGAACATCCGTATGCAGGAGACGTACCGACTGTAGCACCTTTGTATTTGCCGCCCAGCTCTCCAGGTTTATATGCACCACCGCCAACCACAACCCCTTTTTCGAGATATGCGATACGTGCTGCTTCCTTGAAGGTAAGCTTATCGCCTGCAGGCTGATCAGTCCACCCCCGATGTTCTTTGATATAATACGACCTCAAACCGGAAAAATCGACATTGCCCTTCTTGAAGATTATAAAACCATCTTTTATATCCATGTCCTCGATGGGTATCTTGAGTGTGTTGGAGAGCACTCCCAGCACCTGCCTTTTTACGTCTTCGCCGGCCATTTTCACTGCATGACCGGACATTAGAGTCTGCCTTGAAGAGTATGCGCCCAGGTCTACGCCAAAATCCGTATCGCCGGAATGAATCTTTACATTTTCGTATCTTATACCCATCGCCTCCGCCGCAATCATTGAAAGGATGGTATCAGAGCCCTGGCCTATCTCTGCCGATGCTGTGTAAAGATCTGCGGTACCTCCGTCCTCCGAGAGCTTGATCATGGCCGTTGAATGGAAGGTATCTGAACGGTAGATCGGGTATCCTGCGCCCGATACAAAGAAGCCGCAGGCAACACCAATGCCTTTGCCTTTCGGGAGCTTCCCTTTTTTCTTGCCCCACTCAGAGCCATCCCTTACCGCCTCAAGGCATTCTTTCATCCCGAGGCTGCTCATGTTGAAATCATTGCAAGTTACATCGCCCCTCTGCATGATATTTTTTAGCCTGAACTCAACTGGGTCCATCTTAAGCTCCTCGGCGATGATATCAAGCTGCTGCTCCCACGCAGCACGTGCCGCAACACCGCCGTGGCCTCTCTGAGCGCCACATGTCGGCGTGTTCGTACAAACGCGGTATCCGTCATATTTCATGTTCGGTAGTTTATAGGGCGCACCAAGGAGTGACCCTGCATAGTATATTGTTGCAATGCCAAAGCTTGAATATGCGCCTCCATCAAGATAACAGGTATTCTTAAGCGCCACGAGTGTGCCGTCTTTTTTCACGCCTGTGGTTAGTTCATGAAAAAATTGGTGGCGCGCCCTTGAATGCATGAAGACCTGCTCCCTGTTAAAGACCATCTTGACCGGCCTTCCAGTTTTCATTGAGAGAAAACATGCAGTCAGTTCAAGGGTACTTGCCGATGCCTTCGGGCCGAACCCTCCGCCTACATACGGTTTTACAACCCTTACCTTACCTATGGGCACGTTCAGAACCATGGAAAGAATCCTCTGGACATAATGCGGGGCCTGCGTTGATGAGTAAAGGATCAAATTTCCGTCCATGTCATAGTTGGCCAGACAGGCCTGCGGCTCTATAAAAGCACCGTCCTGCTTCTTGTTTACGAATTTATCCGTCCTTATGTAATCGCATTGCTTGAATGCCTCTTCCACGTTTCCGAACTCCTGATGAACCTCAGCGTTTATGTTCCCCGGATAATCATCATGGATCAACATCGCACCCTCTTTCATGGCGTCGAATATATTGAAGTATGCGGGCAATTCTTCGTAATCCACCTTTATAAGCGATATTGCCTCCATTGCAGTATCTGGATCAACCGCAGCAACAGCGGCAATCTCGTCACCGACATATCTCACCTTCTCCATGCAAAACATCATCTCGTCGTACCGGGCAGGGCTCAATCCGAATTTTATCGGGCTCGCCTCTTTTGCGGTAACCACCTCTTTTACACCAATCAGCTTCTTTGCGGCAGACGTATCTATATTGAGTATCTTTGCATGGGCGTGAGGGCTTTGCAAAAGCGCACCATAGAGCATGTTTGGCATAGAGAGGTCTGCAGTATAGCGAGCGTCTCCCGTTACCTTTGCGCGGGCGTCAACCCTTGGGACCCTTGAATTTATCACATTGAATTCCTTCATATTATGCTCTCCTCCTTCATCTTTACTTCTTCATGTTTTCGGATGCAATCTTCACAGCCTCGACGATCTTCTGGTATCCAGTACATCTGCAAAGGTTGCCAGATAAGGCCTCTCTGATCTCCAGTTCCGTCGGATTCTGGTTCTTCTCGATGAGGCTCTTGGCGGATAGAACCATGCCCGGGGTACAAAAACCGCACTGGATTGCACCATGCTCCACAAATGCCTCCTGCAGCGGGTGGAGATCCCGACCGTTGGCAACCCCTTCGATGGTGGTAATCTCACTTCCATTGGCCTGCACCGCAAGGATAAGGCATGAATTGACTGGCCTGCCATCGAGGATTACCGTACAAGCACCGCAATCACCTATCCCGCACCCTTCTTTCGTCCCGAGAAGATTCAAATCCTCCCTTAAAGCCTGTGTAAGGGTTCTGTTCGGTGCAACCGCTATCTCGTATATCTCCTTATTTACAGTAAGTGTAATTATCTGTTTCATCGCACACACCCCTTGTCGTTATTTGCCTTTTGCTTCATTCAAAGCATTCATGAGCGTCTTCTTTGTCAACGCCGCAACCATTGCACGTCTGTATTCCGCACCACCTCTGATATCCGTAATAGGTGCACAGTCACCCGCTGCAAGCTTTGCAACTTTCTCGAAAAGTTTTGCCGTTGGCTTTTCCCCTTTCAAGGCCTTCTCTGCGGAGACAGCGTGGATCGCTTTAGGGGCAACAGCGCTCAGTATAATCCTTGCCTCCTTTATCACACCATCAGGACTATCCAGTGTTATCCTCGAAGCAACAGCTACAATAGCTATTTCAAGGGCATTCCTGTGTCCCAGTTTTATATAGTCGCCTCCTGTGAATGGCGGTAATTCCTTTATGATGATCCTGCTTAATATCTCAGTGGGCTTTATTACCGTCTGTCCCGGTCCGATGAAAAATTTATCAAGTGATACTTCTCGCGAACTCTTTGCACCTACCAGTTTCAGTTTCGCATCAACTGCAAGCAGTGCAGGCGGAAGATCTGCCGCCGGCCTCGCTGTTACAATGTTGCCCCCTATGGTTGCCCTGTTCCTGACAAGAGGAGAGCCGAGCACCCTTGCCGCCTTGAAAAGGATAGGAAGCTTCTTCTTTATGATGTCAAATTCGGTAAGCTTTTCCACAATGAGTCCCGATCCAATGGATATAGTGCCGTTGGACGGCTCCACATCCGATAGCTCCGATATCCTGGCTACATTTACAAGGGATTTTGGCGATATAAGGCCTTTCTTCATGTTTACCAGCACGTCGGTCCCCCCGGCTATAATCTTTGCGCTGGTCTTCATTTTCGACATCAGCTTTAGCGCCTCCGACATCTCCCTTGGCTCATAATAATCAAACTTGGGTAGTAAAAGCATCAATGCCTCCTTCTGTTTAAATAGTGCAATTCATTTGAACATACCAAGACTTATATCAATTATTGCCTTTGCAAATAAGGGTTCTTCCATATTCGCGTCTATCTCCAGAATCTCAATCCCTGGCTTCAGACCTTTCCTTAATTCATCAGAAAAGACCTTGTCCTCAACTGGGTCATGCGTCGTGCTTCCAGGTGCATCAACGGAAGACCATCCCTTTGAAGGTATGACAACCTTGACGGGGGCTTCAGCATTGTTCAGCTTCTGCGCAAAGACACCGGCTGCCATCTTCAGCTCATCCGGCGATGCACGCAGCCATGTCCTAAACCTGTCAAGATCGTATTTTCTCCTCGATTTATGATCATCTGTATATTTGGACTTGGGGGGTGTAATATGATTTACACCGCAAGTTGATATTATCTGGGGTATTCCTGCTTTACCTGCGGCCTCCATCCTGTTTGGCCCGGCATCCCTCATCCCGCCTATAAGGTGCTCGATCACGGCACCTGGGGCAAGATCTACTACCCCGTCGAACAATCCCTGCTCAACCATGGCCTCCATAGCCCTGTCCCCTATTCCGGCAGCCGAAAAGCCTATCACCTGGTATCCTCTTGCTTCAAGCTCCTGCCTTACGCTGCTTGCACATTTTTCACACGGCCCCAGCATGGTGAGGGCAATGACATTCTTTTTCCTTTCTTTTTTCTCACCCCTTGCAAGCGGTACTGCATCGGCCATTGCACATACCGCATAGGCCGCCCTGTCCATTACATTCTTAAGTATATCGCTTACACCCGATATCTCCACAACCGAGTGCATAAGGGCAATATCCCCTATATCTATATATCTCGTTGACATGCCGGGCAATGCAGCCGTTGATGATATCATCAGCTTCGGCACACCGAAAGGAAGCGCTCTCATTACATCCGTCGCCATTAGGGAGCCTGTCGAACCACCTATGCCGATGACACCGCTGAGATTGTCTTTCTTCCACATATCAAGCGCTATCAATGATGCACCTTTGGTCATGATGGCGGTATTCTTGGCCCGCTCTTTCGAGGCCAGTATCTCTTCAAATGAGCTGCCCCCTGCGTGCGCCACATCGTCGGGTGTTATATCCCCCCCTTTCATATCCCCTGACATCCTCATCGATATATCGAGGATTAACGGCTTTGCGCCTATCTTTTCAATCTTGTCACGCAGGTAGTATGTCTCAGAGCCTTTAGTATCAAGTGTTGAAACTATGAGGATGGTCTTCATCATTTCCCCTCGGCTACTTTTTTCTCAAGCTCTGTCTTTAAGACCTTCTTATCGACCTTACCGGAATCGCCGACGACAGGAAGGGCACTGACGACTTCGAGCCTTTCGGGCAGCTTGAATGCGGCAAGCTTCTTCGATTTCAGGAATTGGACCATTTCGTCTTTTGTAAACGTTTCACCCACCTTTAATACCACATATGCACAGGCCCTCTCGCCCATCTCCTTATCGGGATAACCGACGATCGCCACATTCGTGACCTTTGGATGCTCGTTGAGAATACCTTCTATCTCTGCTGGATAGATGTTCTGGCCGCCTCTAATTATCATGTCTTTTGATCTGCCCATTATCCAGAGACAGCCGTCTTCAGATTTCACTATATCACCTGTCGTTGTCCATCCATTTTTATCGAATACCGGAGCTGTGGCCTCAGGATCACGATAGTATCCTGCGGGGGCGTGGGGCCCTCTGAACCATAGTTGGCCCGGCTCTCCTTCCTTCACTTCCTTCCCATTATCATCCAGGAGCTTTACCTTGTTGCCGGGCAACATTCTGCCGACCGTCCTTCTTCTAATCTCTCCGGGGTCATCTATCGTACACCCTGACACAGAACCCACATCCTGAGTTCCCAAGTCGCTTGTGATTATAGCCTTGTATTTTTTCTCTGCCTCCTCCGCAACTTGCGGCGGCAAATATCCGCCTGCGGAACGAATAAACCTAAGCGAACTCAAGTTGTATTTGGTCTCGTCGACCTCTAACATCCTGACCAAATGCGTAGGCACAACCCCGATCGCCGTTACCTTCTCCTTCTCTATAAGTGCAAGGGCACCTTCAGGATCGAACTCCTCCATCAGGACGGTCTTGGCACCGGCCAAAGGTGCTGCAAAATAGGTCAGCGTCCCGGCCGCACCGCCGGCATGAGGTGCAATAGCCATTGTGATATCATCCTTTGTGAGCTTCCATATATCTATCCTTGCCTTCGATGTACATATCCTGGATGAGATCGGCCATTCGACAAGCTTGGGAAGGCCTGTCGTACCTGTTGTGCTCGTTAAAAGGCCTACGTCGTTAGTGGAGCTGAATCTTCTGCCTTCAAGCAGTTTGAGGTCTTTTTCATCCACCGACTGATTTGCAAGCTTGATCAGCGAGAAAGTGCCTTCAGGAGAGCCCGCAGGGACCTCCTCGTCGAATAAAAAGAAATATTTCAGATTCTTGGACTTGCTTACAAGCCCTTTATACATATCAAGATAATTGAATTTCCTGTATATTTGCGGGATGCAAACTGCGCTCGCCTCGGTCCTCTCGAGCATATATTCGAGCTCTTTTTCGCGCAGATAAGGATAAACGGTCAGGGAGATCAATCCCGCCCTTTCGCTTGCAACACGGGCAAGAAAACCATATACGCTGTTAGGCGCCTGGATGATAACCCTTGCATCCTTTGGTATTCCAAGTTTCACCCATGCAACGGCCAGCGCATCGATCAGCTTCTTTGCCTGCGCCCATGTTACGCGGTATTTTGAGTCAACAAGCGCTTCTCTGTCCCCGAGCTGTTTTGCGTTCTTGTCCCAGAAATCGTAGAAAATCTCATCGGTCCAGTATCCGTCATGCTTAAATTCTGCGATCATTTCATCAGTATATCTGATTGGCCTCATATATAAACCCTCCCTTATAAAAACTTTGATTGAAAAAAATAAGGAACAGGGTTCAGGGATAGGGGGTGTTAAAAAACCAGAACCCTGTCCCCTGAGCCTTTAAGCATTAGTCTTAAAATCCTAATTCTTTCCAGCGTGACTGCACCCTCTTGACCATGTCAGGATCAAGCTCTATCGGAATAGGCTTTTCCTTCCATTCATAAGGAATGGTCGCATCTATGATGATCCTGCCCGTAATATCCCTGGCATCGATAGGGAGAGACGGGTCGAGGGGCGTGGATCGACCGCGGTTGATAATCTGGCAGCGGTTGGGTTGGAATCTGAAGCTTATCGCATACAGAACCCTTGGGATATCCCACGGATCTATGTCTTCATCGACGACAACAACCGTCTTGAGCCCGTAAGCACCCATCTCTGTCGAGATGGCGGCAGTGCCGACCTGGTCAGCATGGCCTGGATACATCTGTTTCATCGAGATGATGGCCAGGAAGCGTCCTGCCCCTTCCGGCGGGCAGTAAACGGCCTTGATTCCCGGTATCTTCATGTCGGTGAGCTGCTGCCAGAGGGTGGCGCCGTACGTCAGAGCCATGGTCATATGGGTGTCGGTCACGGCCTTTCCAACGGTAGTGCCCCACAGGATAGGGTTGTTCCGGTATGTTACGCAGGTCACCTGCTCAAAGTTTCTCTTATCTGTTCCCACTCCTGAGTAATAACCCGTGTACTCGCCGAAGGGGCCTTCTTCCATGTACTCGTTGGGATCGACATACCCTTCGATGACGATCTCCGCCGTTGCAGGGATGGGAAGATCCACCGTTTCACCCTTTACTACCTCGATAGGTTCGCCACGGACGGAACCGGCAAAATCGTATTCGCTGGTAAATGCCGATATACGGGCGGCGCCGCAGAGGAAAAGCAGGGGATCGCACCCCACAATAGATGCCACAGGCATCGGTTTTTTGAGGGCAGCGTATTTTTTCAACATTATGTCGGCGTGTTTGCCCTTTATGAACTGTGTCCCTATCTTATCTTTACCGAGAAGCTGGGCCCTGTATGTCCCTATGTTTATCCAATCTGAATCAGGGTCCTTTGTGATGAAAAAATGGGCGGTCCCGATGTATCTGCCGCCGTCTTTCGGATAATAATGAGGAACGGGAAACTTGAAAAGGTCTATATCATCCCCCTTCATGATATTTTCTTTGCACGGCGCCTGCGATTTTTCGACATACTTGGGCGGTATCAATGTCTCCCCCTTCTTGACCCAGTGTTTCATCAAATCGACGAGGCTCGACTTGATGGGCGCGCCCATGATGAGTGCCAGCCTTTCTGTTGTCGTGCAGACGCTTGTAATAACGGGTGTTTTGTATCCTTTGACGTTTTCAAAGAGAAGAGCTGGCCCCCCTTTCTCTTCGTTAAGCTTGGCGATGTGAGACAGCTCAAGGTTCCAGTCGACTTCAGCCTTCACTCTTTTTAACTGACCTTCCCCTTCAGCCTGTTGAATGAAATCCCTCATGCTTTTCATAGATAACCCTCCCTGTTTGATATTCTGTATACAACAAGATTCTCAGATGAACCGATAATTGTCAAATACATAATAATTATGTTGACTATAACTAAAAGTTATTGAATAATTTATTGAAATGAACCTCAACCACCTACGAGTTTTTTATGAATCAGCCTGTACATTAAATTTTTCACGGGCTGCTGAAAGACTGTACATTTCACAGCCTGCTGTCTCTTCACAGATAAGGCAACTTGAAGAGATGCTCAAGCTCAAGCTTTTCAACAGGATAGGCAATAAGGTCTATCTGACTGAATCAGGCAAGGTGCTCCTCGATTATGCACAGAAGATCTTCACTCTTGAGCATGAAGCAAAAAAAGTCTTGAACGAGATAAAGGAGACAAGAAAGGGAACGCTTCGCATAGGCACAACAAAGACCTACGCCCGCTACCTGATGCCAAACTATATATCCACATTCCATGAGCTATATCCTGAGGTGTGCATACATCTTAGCGAGGGCAGTTCCACAGAGATGATGCAGAGCCTTTTTAATATGAAAAACGAGTTTGCCATAGTTGCAAGCACAGATTATCCGAAATTTCTAAATAGTATTGCCTTCGGACATGAAGAGATCCTGCTTGTGGCTTCACCAGATCATTTGCTTGCCAGGCGATCCCCCATTACAACGAAAGAGCTGGCCAACATACCTCTTGTCATGAGGGAGGAGGGGTCGGTAACGCGGCAAATAGTAATGGAGATGTTAAAAAAAATAAATCTCTCCCCTATAATATTATTCGAGGCAAGCAACCTGGAGTTCATCAAAGAACTCCTGCTTAGAGGAGAAGGGGCATCCTTCATCGTTAGGTCGGCTGTAGAAAAGGAACTCTCACAGGGCATTTTGAAAGAGATAAAGATATCCGATATCACCCTTTCGATGGAGACCAACATAGTTTTCCTCGACGAAAAACGATTATCTAAGATCGCCCGCGCCTTTATAAATGTTGTGCTGAAGAAAGACGAAAAGATGTTCCACTGAATTTTACTGCGGCGCAAAACCTTGCCGATACAAATTAAAATCAATTCCAGGTGATTTTCTCCAAAAACATATAAGCACACAGAAATGGATTCCCGCAAAAAGTATGCGGGAAAATTCATTTAGGATTTTGGAATATGGAAAATATGTAAAAAGTAGAGTGAGTGGAAATCCTTTATTTTAAGATGTTTGGCAGTGTAGATGTGTAGAAGGTTGGAAGGTTAGAGGTGTAGAGGTGTAGCCAACCCTCCAACCCTCTAACCTTCTGCCTTTCTCCACTCGACCCCTTGAATCCTCGACTCCTCGAATCCTTCGCTTTTCCCAACCCTCCGATTTAGCCATATCTGTATTGAACTCCATATTCACCTCTGGGATATGACCAGTCGATAGCCCCTTCTATACAAGCAATTTTGCAGGTTCCACATTCAAGACACCCTGCAAATTCAACACATATCTCATTCAACTCTTCATTGAACGAATAAAGATGGCCCGGGCACACAAATAGACAATATTTAATCTTACACTTCTCTTTACATATATTATGATCAATCTTAATATGACTTTCTCTGTCTGGCTTAAAGGCATCTTTTGCTATTTTTTCATGAACCATCATATCAACTGTACCTATATATCCTTTATTGAAATAATGTCTTTTAAAGTCTTCATCGATAATATCCCAGAAGCTTTTACCTCTGCCCATAATTGTTTGCCAATTTTTTCTTTTGGCGATTCACCTATAAACATAATCTTTTCTAATATGTCAGGTAACAGCTTTGGATATAATGTAAATAAAGCCCTATTTTCAAGAAAATCAGGTAATTTTCTAAAAGTAGATAGATCTTTCAGTACAAAACTATCCTTTAATTTATTTTCATATAAAGAAAGTGTCTTTTCTGAAAAATCGTTTGCGGTTTTTGCACTTATAACTGTCTCTGCTGCAAAGATGCCTGACGCAATTGCAAATTCCATCCCTCTGACAGTTACACCCATGTTTAATGCAAAACCTGCTGCATCTCCGGTCACAATTATCCCGTTTCCAAACAATTTGGAAATATTTCTGTACCCTGTTTCGGGTATTATATGGGCAGAATATTCAACAAGTTCACCCCCATAAATCAATCTTTCAATTTCATATCTACCTTTAAAGGCATTCATCAGAGTATGCACCTCAATGGTGGGCGTCATTTCCATAAGTGCACCTATACCAACAACTATGCCAAGCGAAACAGATTTTTTATTGGTATAGAGAAAACCGCCACCAAACATGCCTTTCGTAACTTCACCAATAAATAAATGGGCACACCCTTCATTAATATCGACATTAAATCTATCGTTAATTTTTTCTTCAGATAATTCGATAATTTCTTTAATACCTAATGCATAATTTTTGGGTTTCATCCTTGCTTTAAGCCCAGCTTTTTCAGCCATAAAAGACAATACACCATCTGCTGCGATAACGACGTTTGCAAATATATCTTCATCGCCGGCCTTTACACCGACTACTTGATTGCCATCCCACAAAAGGTCATCAACCCTATATTTTGGTATTACAAAAACACCTTTTTCAATCAACCTATCGGCCAACCATCTATCGAATGTTGCCCTCAAAACTGTATAGCTGTTATTTGTCTTTTTATACCTGTCACCTGTAAAATCAATGCTTATGGAATTATCGTCACCCATCAATGTCCATCTTTCCCTCGAGATCCTTCTCTCAAAAGGCGCATCTTTAAACATATCGCCTACAATGGACATTATAGGTCCAAGATAAATCCTACCGCCCGTCACATTTTTACTTCCAGAAAAATCGCCACGTTCTAACACTATAACCTGCATTCCAGCTTCTGCAAGCTTGTATGCACATGCTAAGCCCGAGAGACCCCCGCCAACAATAACAGCATCGATTTTTTCCATACGAAATATGTCTTCTAAATTTCTTTTTTTATTTTTTTAAGCTCTTCTTTTAAGGCTGGCAATACATTAAAAACATCATCAATAATACCATAATCTGCGTATTGAAATATAAGCGCATTAGGATCTTTATTGATTGCAACGATTACTTTAGAGGTATCCATTCCCATGGTGTGGTGCAAGGCACCTGAAACCCCACATCCAACATATAATTTGGGTGACACCGTCTTGCCGCTTTTACCGACCTGATCGTCATAATCTCTCCATTTACTATCAACAACAGCACGAGATGCTCCAACTCTTCCCCCCATAATATCTGCTATCTCTTCAAGATCCTGGAAATGTTCTGGCCCTTTCATGCCACGACCACCGCAAATAATAAAATCTGCCTCTTGTAAATCTACCTTTTTTGTTTCTCTTTTCTCCGTGCTTATTGAAACAATCCTTGAATCCTCAGAAACATCTATATTCTCTTTTATCAACTCACCATTTAGAGATCTGTTTTCCACAATAAACGAATTCGGCCTAAACGTTACAAAAAAGGTTGAGTCATCTTTACATTTCATCCAAGAAATAATCTTGCCGCCAAAAAGAGGTTTTTTTATCTTAAGGGTATTTTCATCAAAAACAACATCAACTGCATCTGATATAATTGCACCATTTAATCTTGCAGCCAATCTTGGAAAAATATCCTTTCCTGTGGTAGTCGATGGACCAAACATAACATACGGCTTGTATTTTTTAATGATTTGTTCCATGACCGATAAAAACGTATCCCATCTGTATTTCGAAAGTTTTTCGTTATCAACGATTAAAACCTTATCCGCAAAATCTTTCAATTGATTTGCTAACACGTCCTGATTACTGCCAATAATAACTGCATAAACAATCGATGAAGATTTTTGTGATATTTCCTTAGCCTTTGACAATAACTCATATGATACCTTTCTTATACTTCCATCTTTACATTCCACAAATACAAATATTTCTTTAGACATTTTTGGTATCTCCCTTTATAATGCTTTTGCTTCATCTTTCAAGATATCGATAAGTGCTTTTACCTTTTGTTCAGGAGTTTCACCATCGATAATTTTAACGGTAGGCCTAGCCGAAGGCGTCTCATAAGTTAATACAGATATTTTTGAAGCACTTTCATCTATCATGCCCTTTGATAAATCTTTTAGCGTTGCGGGATCTATAATGTTGATCTGAGCCTTCATCGCCTTCATCACACCTGTTATCAGCGGAACCCTTGGTTCATTAATGCCTTTCTGTGTTGTAAATAGTGCAGGCAATTGAACTTCCTGAATTTCCTTGCCACCTTCGATTTCGCTCTCTACTCTTGCCTTTTTTTCATCTAAAACATCAAACTTTAAAATAGCGCTTACATGAGGTATATTCAAAAATTCTGCCATCATAGCGCCAATGTTCGCATTTTCATCATCAATCGCCTGTCTCCCACAAAATATCAAATCAAACCCTTCTGTCTTTGCAAAACTTGCAAGTATTTTAGCTGTTATTATAGGGTCTTCGATATCATAACCATTATTGTCCAGTAGATAAGCCTTGTCCGCCCCCATAGCTATTGCAGTTCTTAACACCTCTGTAGCTTTATTTGAACCATAGGTACAAACAGAAATCTGGCAATCTTTGACTTTACCCTTAGTCCTTATTGCTTCTTCAACAGCAAATTCATCAAAAAAATTCATATTATATTTATTTTCGATTTCAATAGATTTTTTGTCGCTTGTAAGCAGTATCCTCGCTTCCGTGTCAGCAACCTGTTTAACACACACCAAAATATTCACTTCAATAGCCTCCTATTTTCAATAAAATTCACATTATTTAATCTTATCGTTAGAACAATCAAAATATCGGGAAAATTTAAAACCTTTTATTATATCTTTCCGATGATCATTCTTCCAATAAAATCTTTCAATACTTCGTGTGTTCCGCCTCCATACAAAAGAAAGCGTGCATCCCTGAAGTATCTTTGGGGTATATATTCATATGCAAATGCATTTGCACCATAGATTCTCGTCAACTCATCAACCACCTTAAGACACACCTCTGTAGCATACATTTTCGCCTCTGCAGCGGTCACTCTGCAATCCATACCATTTTCCAAAAGCCAGGCTCCGTAGTTTATCATAAGTCTTGCAGCATTCATAGATGTATCAATATCTGCGATCTTTTCTCTGATCAACTGATAGTTACCTATAGGTTGACCAAATGCTATCCTTTTCTTGGAAAATTCAAGTGCCTCTTTGTATGCCCCCTTTGCAATGCCTAAAGCCATAGCGCCTGTCATGAGCCTCACTTCATCGAGAATATCACCCACATAATATACACCCTTTCCAAGCTCGTCGCCTAAGAAATTCTCATCAGGTACCCATACATCATCAAAAACCAATTCACCTGTCACTGTACCCCTGCAACCAAGCTTATGAATTATCTGGCCACTCGAAAACCCTGGTGTTCCTTTCTCTACCAGAAAAAAATTAAGACCCTTAAGACCTTTTGAAGGATCCGTAGTTGCGAGGACAGTACAAAAATTGCATATCGGTCCATTTGTTATCCACATCTTTGTTCCGTTGATCCTCCATCCATCGCCATCTTTAACCGCCGTTGTCCTTGTGGCACCAAGGTCTGAACCCGATTGGTCTTCAGTGAAACACATGGTTGCAATCTTTTCCCCCCTCATTGCAGGTAAAAGACACCTCTCTTTAATAGCATCATTTCCAAACCTATATATAAAGTATGTACCCATCAATATATTCATTATTACGCTCTGTGCAAAACCAACAGAGCCTCTTGCTATCTCCTCGTAAAAAATCATACTCATGATTTTGTCTGCATTCATTCCGCCTATTTCTTCTGGATAACGCAACCCGAGGTAACCAAGAGAGGTGAATTCCTTCCACGTTTCCCATGGGAATTCATCCTTTTCATCAATTTCCTGAGACTTTGGAACAACAATCTTATCAATAGTATCTGTTATCGTTTTCCTGAAAAATTCTTGTTCCTCTGTCAATTTAAAATCCATAGGTTACCCCCTAAAAGGAAAATTATTGAATAGATTTTGTATACAATATTTGAAAATCACAATCTTTGTCAAGCAAAAATTAGAGCATCGAATAGCCAGTTATGTTTATTCTTAGGTTATTGAATAACAGTTTAGTTTTTTTTAAGATTCTACAAAACACTTCAGTTTTTTTGATCTGACCGGATGCTTCAATTTTTTCAGGGCTTTTGCTTCGATCTGTCTGACACGTTCTCTTGTTACATCAAAATATTGACCAACCTCTTCTAGGGTATGATCATATTTCTCTCCTAACCCGAACCTCATCCTTACAACCTTTTCTTCTCTCGGGGTAAGCGTTGCGAGAACCTTGTTCAGATTTTCATAAAGATCAAAACATATTGCTTTATCCTGGGGTGTGTACGATTGTTTATCCTCAATAAAATCCGAAAGATGTGTATCTTCATCATCATTTACTGGAGATTCAAGAGAAATTGGCTCCCTGGTAATCCTTAAAACCTTTCTCACCTTTTCTATTGAAAAACCAACTCGTTCCGCTATCTCGTCTGGAAATGGTTCTCTGCCAAGTTCCTGTACAAGTCCCTTGGATACTTTAATAATTTTGTTTATTGTTTCGATCATATGAACAGGTATTCGGATTGTTCTTGCCTGATCTGCAATTGCCCTTGTAATGGATTGCCTTATCCACCATGTAGCATATGTACTAAATTTATATCCTCTTTTATGTTCAAATCTATCAACCGCTTTCATCAATCCTATGTTGCCTTCCTGTACCAGATCGAGCAGCGGAAGCCCTCTATTCATATACCTTTTTGCAATACTGACCACAAGCCTCAGATTAGCCTTGACAAGTTCATTTTTATAATAAATACATCTTCTTTCTGCGTCTTCAACCCTGCATAGATAATACCTAAGGTCTTCAGCAGAAACACCAACTTCCCGTTCAATCCTGTGCAATCTCCTTAATATTGTATTTAATTCTCTATCAAAATCCCCATTTCTGTCTTTTTTACAACGTTCATACTCTCTTTCGATATTGTCGATCCTTTCGACATACCTTTTCATCCTCCAGACTATTTTATCGATCAATTTTTTGCTTATATTGATTTCTGATATTATCGACACGCACCTTTTTTTGTATTCTTCACTGGTACCATTATTGTTGGATTTAAACTGTATATGGACATCTCTTAACCGTTCAAGTAATTTTATAACCCTTTCCTTTTGTAAATCGAGCTCGGTTTCAATCTCTTCTTCCTCATCAACATCAAGGGTGATATCTTTTATGTTTGTCTTAGATGTTTTTAAAGATAACAATGTATATAGCAGTTCCTTGACTGTCATTGGGAAAGATAAAATGATCTGCTTGATTTCTTCTTTCGCCTCTTCCATTTTTATCGCAATATCCTTTTCACCCTCTCTGGTGAGTAAAGACATTGAAGCCATTTCCTTTATATAGTGCCTTATTGGATTGGTAAATTCATCATCATAAAACCCATCGAATTCCCGTTCGAATACATCATCAATTTTCCCCTCTTCAGGCAATTCAACATCCGCTTTACTCTCAATCTCAAATAAATCGATATCATCAAAAATGCTTTCTGATTTGTCACTTGTTCTTATAAAAAGATAAAGCTCCTTATTATCTGAGTTTTCATCAAAGGAAAAAAAACTCTTAGCTTTTTCGGGCATCTTTACCTCACTTTATTTATCAATTTTTTGTAAATGACAGTATTTGCCTTTTTTTCTCGAGAAGTTTATTTATTGTATTTACATCTCCAATTTTTTCTGCTGCAGATAATCTTTCCGTAATTTTCCTTGCTTCCTCCTTTTTAAAGGTTTTGGACAAATGTCTTGAATAATCTTTTACTATTATATTAATCTCATCTTCGGTGCATTCAGCCACATCAAAAACACCATTCAAGACCAAACTCTTTAATTCATCCTTATCGAGCGATTGCATAAAATCATTTAACTCCAAATTACCCTTTTCAGTGTAATGACTGAACATTTTTTGTAAAACATCTCTTATATTGACATCTTTTATGTAATTAATCACCTCCTTATCTCTAAAAACCGATAAAAGTTCAGGATAGCTCATTAAAGCACCTATAACCTTCTTGCCTATCTGGTTATATGAACGTTGGTTCAAAACCTTTTTTTCATAAACGCTTCCTTTTGACATACTTCCAAAAAAATATCTTTCTTCAACGCCTGTCAATTCTGACAAACGTTTAACATAAAGCCTCCTGCTTATAGTATTTTTTATAACCTCGATGTGAGGCATAACAGATTTTATAAATGCCTTTTTGTTTTCTAATGTCTTCATTCCCCATTTTTTCATGCAATAATCAAAATAATAATCAAGTATAGATTTTTTGAGCCTCATTGTGTCATTCATTACTTCTTTGCCCTTTTCCCTCAGGAAACTGTCGGGATCGTGCCCATCCGGTAATACAACCATGTTACCATTTATATCCATTTCTGAAAAAACCCCTATCAAACGGAGTGCACTTTTTATACCTGCTTCATCGCCATCGAGCATCAAGGTAATATTTTCTGTATAATTTCTAAGTTTTGACAATTGACCCTCTGTAACAGATGTTCCGAGCGTGGATACTACATTCTTGAAACCATTCATATAAAGGGAGATATGATCGAAATAGCCTTCAACAATAAAAACTTCATCTTTTTCAGCAATGCTTTTTCGCGCCTTGTCTATGCCGAACAAAGAAGATCCTTTTGAAAATACAGACGATTCCGGTGAATTGATATATTTTGGGAAACCATCTTTTTCGATTGTTCTACCACCAAAACCTACAATCTTTTTGTTTACATCAAAAATGGGCATAACTATCCTTCCCCTGAATATATCGTATATTTCACCTTCTTTTGTCCTCACAATACCAGTATTTATAAAGACATCAGTTTGAATGTTTGTTTTTTTTATAAAATTCGCCAGACTCTCTCTTGATCTTTCACTATATCCAATCATAAATTCTTCGATTATATCATTTCCTATACCCCTGGCTTTCAGATAGTTCAGAGCAATCCTCGAAGACATTAGATTCTTATGGTAATATTCAGCCAATCTTGAAAGCGCATCAAATGCATTGTTTCTCTTTACAAAATCATTTTTTATTTTAATGCCATATTGACGGGCAAGACTTTCAATGGTTTCTTGGAAAGTCAGACCGTCATATTTCATCAGGAAATTTATTGCATTGCCTCCTTCATTACAGCCAAAACAATAAAAAATCTGCTTCTCAAGACTTACAGTGAATGAAGGCGTTTTTTCTTTGTGAAAAGGACACAGTCCTACAAAGTTTCTACCAGTTTTTCTTAACTGAACGTATTGGGAAACAACCTCCACTATATTTATCCTTGAGAGCACTTCATCGGCAATATTCATCATATAAACTCAACAACAGTAACACCTGCGTTACCTTCTTCGCTTCTTAAATGCTTTATAAATTTCTCATCAGACAAATAATCTTTAACGGCTTTCATCAGACGTCCAGTACCAATTCCATGTACAATTTTCGCCTTATGAACACCATTAATTATTGCAGAATCTATAAATTTACTGAGCGCAGAAATTGCCTCCTCAACTCGCAACCCTATAATATTTAATTCCGACGTGATATTGTTATTTGAGGTCAAACCTATTTTGCTGTATACATCTTTTTTGGGCAATTCTTTCGACTTGCTTATGAAAACCCTGCTTATTTTTGTCCTTACATTACCCGTTATAACTTCTACTATATCCCTCACCTCGTCAATATCTGTAACGTATCCGCTGATTCCCAGCGTCCTTATTGTGACATAATCACCGATTAGAAGTTTATCTTGTTTTTTACTTTCAGTGCGTACATATTTATCTTTTAATCTGCTTAATCGCTCCTTATTTATCTTTATAGACGCTTTTTCCTTTTTTGCAATCTCTTTTTTTATCTCATCCAGTTCTTTTTCAAGCTCCAATAGTTTGTTGTTGCATTTTTCTTCATATTCCCTGAAATATTCTTCCTTTTTCTGTTTAATCAAAGATATCTTATCCTTCAGTTCCTCTCTTAGCTTTTTAATCTTATCTTTTTCTTCATCTACCCTCTTTTTACCGTTTTCCAATGCACAAATAAGGTCATTTAACATATGTTCTTGGGCACCCAAATACTTGGAACTTTTTTCAATTACTTCATCGGGGAAATTCATGTTTTTTGCAACATTAATCGCATTACTGTATCCGGCCATGCCGTATGTAAGCTTATAAAGGGGCTCCATGCTTTCCGGATCGAATACGGTTGACGCATTTATTGCAAACGGTCTTGAATAACCATAAGCCTTTAAAAGGTTCAGATGCGTGGTAACGACTATTTTACATCCCTTATCCACAAACGTATCCATAATACCCATAGATAAGGCAGATGCCTCCTGTGGTTCTGTATTGCCTCCAATCTCATCAATAAGGATTAGTTCACCGCCTTTTATTTTGTTGTAGATATCTTTAATTGACATCATATGCGCTGTAAAACTCGAAAGCTCCATAGAAATATCCTGTTCATCCCCGATAATTGCATATATATTTGAATATACAGGTAGTCTTGGTCGACCGGATGCTGGAATAAACAAACCAGCTTGTGACATAAGCGACAACAAACCTATTGTTTTCAGTGCAGCGGTCTTTCCACCGGCATTGGGTCCACTTATAATCATGATATCCTTTTTTTTATCGAGTTTTATATCGATCGGGATCGTCATCTCCTTTTTTGATATAGCAATAAAGGGGTTTCTTGCATTATTTATATCGATTGAGCCGTCATTGCTTATTTCAGGCCTTATGCAATCAAACTCTGTGCTGAAAAGGGCAAGGCTATGATAAAAATCCAGCTCGCAAATAATATCCAGGTTTATTTCAAGGTCGCCTAATGATTTTCTTGCATATTCAGTTAAGTCATTGAGAATTCTCGATTCTTCTTGTTTTTCCTCCTTTTCGAAGATGCTTACACTATTATTCAATTCAACACATTCCACAGGCTCTACAAAAGACGTCTTCAAAGAATGTGAATAATCATGAACAATACCTTGTATAAACTGATTGAAATTAGGTTTAAAGGGTACAACATATCTTCCGTTTCTAACAGCAATATAATTATCCTGAAGAACAGGCGCAACAGATTCACTTTCCATAATTCTATTCAGCAGGTTTCTTATTTTTTCCTTGTATACATAGAGGTCAGTCCTGATCCTTGAAAGTTCATATGAAGCTGTATCTTCAATAGTACCTTCATTGTTAATGGTTTGTTTTATTTTTGTTGTTAACGGATAAAGAGGGTTTATCTTTTTTATTGCTTCTTCGATGAATTGTTTCTTTATGTGTACTTTTTTAAGATACTTTAAGACACTGTCGCAAACAGAAAGAAAATCAGAGAGAGCGATGAATTCCGATATTTCAAGAAGTGAATCTTTTATATTTAGCCTTTTGATAATGTCCTTGATGAAAGGAATGTCAGAAAATGGGATTTTGCCATCCCATCGCAATACCTCCATCACGGCTTCGATTTTATCCTGTCTTTCCTGGATTAAGTTGGTATCGTTTTCTGGTAGCAGGCTGGAGATTAATTCATGTACATACTGAATAGAAGAGTAATTTTTAAGCAGCTCGAGTAACTTTGTATAGTCGAGATATAATAAGGTTTTATCAATCATTGTGGGCTATTGACTATCTATTTCGAAGACAGTCTTTTAAGCACCATTCCACTCAACACCTTTCCGTCAGTCCTTCCAGGAAATTTATCCATAATGGTTTTTATTACCTTACCCATATCTTTTTGACTTTTTGCTTCAATCGATTTTATAGCCTCTTCTATCTCTCTTGAAAGTTCTTCTTCAGTCAAAGGAGCCGGTAAAAATTCCTTTAATATCTCAAGTTCCTTCTCCTCTTTCTGTGCAAGCTCTACCCTATTGCCTTTCTTGAAGCTTTCAATAGAATCTATATGTTGCTTTATAGATGTTTTGACGAGTGCATAAAACTCATCTTCAGTCAAAGCACGTATCTTTTCGACTTCTTTATTTTTGATTGCAGCTAAGAGCATCCGCAGAACGGATACCCTTAAGCTGTCTTTTTGCTTCAGAGATATTTTTAGGTCTTCTTCTATTCTGGCTCTGTGTTCCATTATTAGTAGAGTCCCTTATCCATAACCCTTTTAAGTTTCTTTAATGCTCTTTTCTTTGCAGCAAGCATTTTTTTCTTCTTTTTTACGCTCGGTTTCTCGTAATGTTCTCTTTTCTTTATCTCAGAAAGTATGCCTGTCTTCTCGCATTGTTTTTTAAATCTTTTTAGGGCACTTTCGAAGGACTCTCCTTCTCTTACAATAACTGCCGGCATTCATCTTTCCCTCCCTCCATTCATGGAATTAACTTAAAGTTATTAATCTAAACTTAAAAACCGCTTGAAGTCAACATAAATGATGGTAAACATGGCAGAAATAGACTGTTTCATTCAAAAGGGTTTTTAAGCACGATGGTACTTTCTCTTTCAGGTCCCGTTGAAATTATGTCTATGTTCACACCTACAATTTCTTCCAATCTTTTGAGATATTTCCTTGCATTTAAAGGGAGGTCGCCATAACTAGTGATACCTCTCGTTGGGCTATTCCAACCATCAATATCTTCGTACACAGGTTCACACTTAGGATATGACGTGGTTGCCATTGGTGGATCAGTTAAAAACCTATTTCCCAATTTATATTTGGTGCAAACCCTGATTTTATCAAATTCATCGAGGACGTCAAGCTTCATCATACACAGGCCTTTTACTCCGTTGAGTTTTAAAGCCCTGCGAACAATAACTGCATCAAACCATCCGCAGCGTCTCGGCCTGTTTGTTGTCGCGCCGTATTCTCCCCCGATCTTTCTTATCCTTTCACCTGTTTCATCTGATAATTCTGTCGGAAAAGGTCCCTCCCCTACCCTCGTGGTGTATGCTTTACATATCCCGAGAATATAGCCTACGGAAGTAGGGGGCGCACCGCTTCCCGAAAAGATGTTTCCTGAAACAGTGTTTGAAGATGTTACAAACGGGTAAGTACCGTGATCAACATCCAGATAAGTTCCCTGTGCACCCTCAAAAAGCATCTTTTTGCCTTCTTGCTGGCATTTATGAATAAATTGCGTTGTATCGGTTGTATATTTTTTAAGCAGCTTCCTATATACTTCGTAACTCTTTATTATTTCTCTCGCCTTAAATGGCTGATCTTTATAATATTTTTTAATGATAAAATTCTTTATTTCGAGGTTTTCCTTTACCATGTCAGAAAACATCTTTTTATCAAGTAGGTCAATAACCCTTATACCCATCCTGCTAACCTTATCCTCGTAAGCCGGACCTATACCACGCCCTGTAGTTCCTATCTTGTTCTTTTTCTTTGATTCTCTTAACATATCAAGCTTCTTGTGGTAAGGCATAATTATATGAGTTAAACCACTTATCATCAATCTTTTATCATCTTTAATGTATCCTATTGATTTAAGATCGTTGATTTCTTGCTCTAATATACCAGGGTCTAGTACCACACCGTTTCCTATGATACAATATTTTTTCTCATGAAGAATACCTGATGGGATTAAATGCAGTATTACCTTTTTTCCTCCTACCACAATAGTATGTCCTGCGTTTGCCCCTCCTTGAAACCTCACGATTACATCAGCATATTCGCTGAGTATATCAATAATCTTTCCTTTACCTTCATCACCCCACTGGATTCCTACAACACCAACATTTGACATAAATGATATTCTCCTGTTTTGGCTTTATTTCAGTAACGAATATCTTCTTAATACACCTTAGCACCAAAATCAAGCACAATGTTAACTACTTTCCGCTGTCAGGGTTTTTTTGACATAAATGGCATTTGTATGATATTTTTATAACCCATAGTTTTTTATTTTAATAACATTGTGAGGTATTAGGTGAAAAAGATATTAAATAATAAAATTAACGTGTTAACTATACTGACTATTTTGTTCTTTCTCTTTTTTATCGGAATGGAATCGGTTGCCTATGCTCGGGCAGGTGGCGGCAGATCATTAGGCAGTAGGGGATTCGGTTCAGGCGGCAGCCGCTCCTACCAAAGAACTGCTCCAACCAGACCCCCAACAACTGCTCCAACCAGACCCCCAACAACTGCTCAGCAACCATCAACGCAAGTACCACCAATTCAACAGCCCCAACCATCTTTTGGGAGAAGTCTGCTCTATGGTATAGGGGGCGGACTCATGGGAGGAATGATCGGGAGCATGTTGTTCGGCAGTCGGGGATATGCCGGAGGTGGCGGATACGGCGGCGGATTTGGTTTTGGCGATTTTATAATACTTCTTGTCATTGCAGGCATTATCTATTTCATTTATAAAAAGTACCGTGCACGCAAGGCAGAAGAAATGCAAATGAATATGTCAGGCGTGGGTTACTCATCTTCTTATAATTACAACGAGTCAATACCCGCACAAACATACAATGAACAAACATTCCAGAATGACCCTGTGTCAAACGGTCTTCGTCATATAAAGGAAATGGATGTCTCTTTCGATGAAAATCAATTCAGGGAATTGGCTGAGGATACCTTTTTTAAAATCCAGGGTGGCTGGACAAGACGAGACATGAGCAATGTCAAAAGCCTCTTAACACCGCAAATGCTAAGTACATTCCAAGCAGATATTGATAATTATATATCAAACAAACAGATCAATCGCCTCGAAAATATAGCTATGCGGCAGGTAGACATCGTAGATGCAGTTCAAGATCAAGGAGAAGAATACATAACTGTAAAATTTCTTGCGAGCATCCTTGATTACACTGTAAGCGAAACTGATAACAGGGTCATCTCGGGCAGCCAAAACGACCCTGTAAAATTTCTCGAATATTGGACCTTTACGAGAAAAACAGGCAATAAAAACTGGTTACTTGCAGGCATCACACAAGAAACGGACTATTAAAATACATCAATTAAATAGGCATTGGACATATAAATTAATCTGATGAAACGTTACGTTCTCCATAAGGATACGTCCGCCAAAAAAACACTTATTGATTATGAAAAAGAACTCAATAAAGAGCAGTTGGAAGTCGTATTAAACGGCAATGGACCAACCCTTGTAATTGCAGGCGCTGGTAGCGGAAAAACACGGGTCGTTACCTACAGGGTTGCAAGACTCCTCGAAAAAGGCATATTACCAAACAATATCCTGCTTCTTACGTTTACAAACAAGGCTGCACGCGAGATGTTACATAGGGTTGAACATCTTGTTAAGATCGATACACATTATATATACGGGGGCACCTTCCATCACATAGGAAACATGATCTTAAGACGACACAGCGAAATGCTGGGATTCACAAAAAATTTTACAATCCTCGACAATGAAGATGCAAAAGATCTCATTGAGTTATCTTTAAGGGATCTTCGGATAAACAAAAAAGAACACCGTTTCCCTAAAGGGACCGTGTTAAAAGAGATATTCAGCTATTCAATCAACACAATACATAGTTTAGAAGACGGTATAAAGGAAAGATTTCCCTACTTCTTTGATCTCGTTGATGAAATCAAGATGGTTTTTACAAGATATACCGAAAAAAAACGGATAGCAAACTCAATGGACTTCGATGACCTGCTTTTCTACTGGCATAAACTACTTTCCGAAAATGAGGAATTAAGGAGGCATTATGCAATCGCTTTACCATACATACTTGTTGATGAATATCAGGACACTAACAAAATTCAAGCAGAGATAGTAGATTTTATGGGTTTTATAAACAGAAACGTCATGGTGGTTGGTGATGACGCGCAAAGCATATATTCTTTTCGCGGGGCTAATTTCCAAAATATTCTCGAATTTCCTAAAAAATACGAAGAGGCAAAGATTTTCAAACTTGAAACAAATTATAGAAGCACTCCGGAAATATTGATATTAGCTAACAACTCTATATCTCTGAATAAAAAACAATTCTCAAAGGAATTAAAGAGCATAAGAAAAAACGGTCTTATACCTGCTGTAGTAAATCTGAGAGATGTCATTCAACAGGCAGAATTTGTAGCACAGAGGATCCTCGAAATGAGAGACGAGGACATATCCATTGATGACATTGCAGTCCTATACAGGGCGCATTACCATTCTATGGAACTACAGATGGAACTGACAAGAAGGGGTATACCCTATGAGATAAGAAGCGGTCTACGTTTTTTTGAGCAGGCACATATAAAAGATGTGGTCTCTTTTTTAAGGGTTATTGTTAATTCCAGCGATGAGGTATCGTGGAAAAGAATGTTAAAGATATTTTCCAGAATTGGAAAAAAGACAGCAGACCATATATATGAATATATAAAAACTGTAGAAAACCCCCTCAACGTGTTTGTTTCAAAAAAAATCGGGGAAATATTTAAAAACATCCAGAGAGAAAACATCGAATTATGGTCTGTATTATTCACAAAATTAAGGGATTTGCATAATGACGATGCAATATCGGAAATGATTTCCACAATTCTCAAGCATGGATACACAGAATATTTAAAGAACAACTACCCGAATTATGAATCAAGACTCGAAGATATAGGACAATTAATAAATTTTTCAACAAAATATTCTGACTTAGAGTCTTTTCTTAGCGAGCTTTCTCTTATGAGCGGTATAAGTGGCGAAGAAATTATTACTGCTGGCGAAGAAGATAAAAGGGTTGTTTTGAGCACCATTCATCAGGCAAAAGGTCTCGAGTGGAAAGCGGTTTTTATAATTTGGTGCGCCGAAGGACGCTTTCCTAACCCAAAGGCCATTGAAGAGGGAAACATAGAAGAGGAGAGGCGATTGTTTTATGTCGCTACCACAAGGGCAATGGATGAACTTTACCTTTGTTATCCACTACTCACTTACGACAAACAAATAGGGCATATCATAATGAAGCCATCCCGTTTTATATCAGAGCTTAACGGAAACACGTACGACGAATGGCAGGTATCGGATTAATTAATAAAAACCTTCTTATATCTTCCCATATCTTCAATCGCCCTACCCGAACCTAACACAACTGAAAACAGGGGATCATCGATGACTCGAACCCTTATATCTGTCTCTGTTTCTATCCTTTTGTTAAGACCTTTAAGCATTGCCCCACCCCCTGTCAATACCATTCCAGCTTCGTGCAGATCAGACACAAATTCAGGAGGCAGTTTTTCGAGTGCCCTTTTAACAGAATCAATGATAGCGGAAACAGGTTCCTCGATGGCTTCTCGTATTTCATCCCTCGGTATTTTTATATTTCTAGGTATGCCAGTAAACATGTCTTTGCCCACAATGCTAATTGGATCACCTTTATCCTCCATTGGCAATACAGATGCGGCCTCAATTTTTATTTTTTCTGCGGCTATATAACCAATTGCAACCTGGTATTTTTTTTGAAGGTACCTGATAATCGACTCGTCAAGTTCACTACCGGCAACCCTGAGAGATTCACTGTATGCAGTCGCAGAAAGGCTTATTATTGCCACCTCTGTCGTGCCTCCACCAATATCGACAACCATGTTGCCCTTTGGCATTTCAATGGGCAGATCAGAACCTATAGCTGCAGCCATTGGTTCTTCAATAAGAAACACATCCTTTATGCCAACCTGAAAACAGGCATCCACAACAGCCTTTTTCTCTACTTGTGTTATGCCTGAAGGTACCCCTACTACCAGTTTTGGCTTTGAAATCTTTCTATCACGTTTGACTATGGTCAGAAAATACTTTATCATTGCTTTTGTAACATCAAAATCGGCAATGACCCCATCCTTCAGAGGTCTTATCGCGCTTATATTCGGCGGTGTCCGACCTATATATTCTTTTGCATCTTTGCCGACAGCTATAACCTTGTTCGAACTATTGTCAATTGCAACAACGGATGGTTCATTCAGTATGACACCCTCTCCCTTAAGATAAATAAGGGTGTTAGCCGTTCCAAGATCCATAGCAAAATGCGTAGAAAATAATCCAAATAGTTTTTTAAAAAAACTCATAACCCCTCCTTTATTTGAATACCAACCTTTCCCTTTTCTGTCTTTTCTAACATGCCCCACATGCTCAACCCATCATCCGGGAAATAGGATACCCCGGTTTCAATATTGCATATAGATTTATCAATCTTTTCCTCCTCAAGGCACTTTAAAATGCTGTAATGTAAAATCCTTAAGATGTTTTTTGTTTGATATACATCATCCCCCTTTAGTAATATACAAAACCGCCCTCCCCCTCTTCTCGAGATATAGGAACGTGAATCTACACAGTTTTTTATTATGTGAAACACCCTTTTTATTAAATTGTTTGTAAAATTTAGTCCCATTAACTCATTACATGCATGGATACCGGAAAGTCTGATCGACAAGAGGGAAAACTTATCGGGTCTTTTTACGGTTTTATCCAGTATCTTTAGAAAAACAGGAAATTGGAGTGCATCTGTTACCGGTTCAAAATCTTTAAGCTTTTCAAGGTTTTCCCTCATCCATAATGACGAATAATATAAAGACAGCAGGGTAGAAACATTTCTTAGAAAACCTATGGATTGTTCTTTTAAATTTTTATCAGACATAGTAACAAAACCAATCATCCCGAATGTTATATCATTTGTAAAAAATGGAAATCCAAAAAATTGTTTTACATTCAACATATCACCAGGAAAAAATAAAGACTTTTCTTGAAGGAATCTACTGCTGTGGGGCAGCAAGAGTTCTCTCCCCCCTTCCATCACTACCGATGCTATGCTACTTCCAGTGGGACATTCTTTGCCATTATAATCAATATCTAAACCCACTAAATCATGAATAAACAGTCTTCCGTTTTTTTCAATACCAACAAAACAAAAATCCGCATGTGATAGGTTTATACATTCTTTGAATATCTCATTGACAGATATTTTTGACTGATTCAATCCATCAAACAGGTTTAAAATTCTCCTTTCTGCATTCAGGGTTTCGAGCCTTTCTTCTATATCAAAGAAACGTTTTTCATTTTCAATTTCTTTATTAATCGCCAAGACAAACGAATTTAGGATCTTTTTTTCCTTATCAGTGAAAACCCATTTTTTTTTACTGTCAACGACAATAACCCCTCTGTCTTCCATTGGAAAACCCATAAAGGATTTTATGCCTTCTGTGTTTCCGTAGTAACCAAGGGCACTCTCATCCTTATCAAAATTGGAGATAATAAGCGGTTGATTGTGTTTGATAACCCATCCAGGCAGTGACCCTTCAATAGGAATATTTCTGTTTTTGTCAAAACTATTTGCGAATGATGCATACGAAAGACATTTTAAACACCCCTCCTCTTTTATAAAAAGAGCCACAGAAAATGCCTCATATACATTAAATATGATATCAGTAAATCCTTGTATCATGCCCATATCAAAATTATGTCATCAACCTTTCTGTTGTGTCAAGGACTGACGGATCATATTCGTCAAAACAGATATGTCCTTCTCCGATATTTAACCTTTCAAGCACCCTGCACATGTTACAAATGCTGCCATATGTTGGGTAACCGCATTTAGAACAAAAGTTTTCAGTATTTTTAATATCTTCCTGCCTATTCTTTATAAACGACTTTAAATATCCTTTAACAAACTGTATCTTTGTTCCGGGTGACATCTGCTCGAGTCTGTTCAACATGTCTTTATAAATCAATGTCTTTGCACCAACAGAAAAAGGGCATTCTTCCCTGATATAGTCGATGTTATTTAAAATAGCATACGCAGCAATATCCCTTTCAGAGCATAAAAAAAATGGCTTCACCTTTTTCGAAAGATGGCCATGTCTGGCTTCCAAAACCACATTCTTTTTGCCAAGATATTCCTCTTTCCAATACAGGACATTACCAAAAAGCGCAGAGGCCTCATCATCAATATTATGGCCCGTAACAAGCGTTGTATATCCATACTCAATACATACCCTATTCATAACGTAACGCTTTATCATACCACACGCCGAACACGGCACCCTTTTCAATATCTTCGCAAGCCCATCTATACCCTTATCTGACAATCTTTTTATGTCAAAGCTATACACCTTCTTCATAAGTAAATCTGCCATTTTCTCAATTTTTGCAAAAGAAATGTCCGAATAATTTTCTATACCGAGATTGATATACACGCCATCAGCAGCATACCCGAGCTTATTAAGCATAAACCATACAGAAAGACTGTCTTTTCCACCGGATACAGCTACAATGGGTTTTTCGCCGTTTTCAATAAGACGATATTTATTTATTGTGTTAAGCGTCCTTTTTTCAAGAAAAGATATAAAGTGTGGCGCACACAGAGCGGTGCTGTATGCCTTCAGACTGATAACTGCCGGTTCACCACATACCCTGCATTTCAACCGCCTGATACCACCTTAATGAATTTAACCGAATCACCTTTTTCTGCACGATAATCTTCCGTAACGAGTCGATCGTTTACCATCGGAAGATAAACTTCCCTATTAATGGAAAGCTGTTCCATTAGCCTGTATATATCAATAGGTTTGTTATATTCAATTACTTTACCATCGCACTCAATTGTCATAGCTAATTCATAGCATACTGGACGTGTATTGTCAAAGCCTGTCGCCGGACTTTTTAAAATCACCGCAGATAGAAATAGCATAATAAATATTTCATTGGAAAGCAGTTGTTACTCGACACGAATGCTTGAAGCCGCACATCAAAAAACATATTTGTTCTCCTCGTCCTCAACGAAAAGACCAAAATAAACAACTATCTCTTTTTTCTATCAACATTATTTGAAACAAAATATTTAAACATCTGTTCTTTATCACCTCTTGCAGATTGCCAATAAAATGTTTCTTTGTTCAACAACCAGGGTTAATATGGACACGCTAATTAACGTTGCTGACCAAGCTTTCTCCGACACAAGTAAAAGAAATTTCTTTCGCCACAAACTTAGTTATCTCTCCTGTGTAAATATTGATTTTTCTTACAAATATTCGGAGACTATTGCCTGCATAATCGTACGTCCCGACAACGCATTCGGTGCTATTGTTACTCAAACGCTTTAAGTTTTCCTTATCACTTGCCAACACAACCATACCATTGTTATTCAATAAAAAATAATCAGAGAACCCAACTTGAAATATTTTATACCCGCAAATCCCGTTCAAACTGTTCTTCATAAAATCACCCATCAATATACCTTGTCTTGGTTGTTGAATGAACCTGATATCTACAAAATCGGTGACAAGAACATTTGTGTCGGCACAAACCTTGACAGAAGGCCCGTTCCCATGTATGCACGCATCTCCACACAACTCTTGTGCGATATTGTTGAACACATTTTTCAGATTAAGTTTTGGTGCCACGTCGTCCAAGCTTGCCAATGAGCATGGCAAGGTTGCACAACCATAATGGAAGATACATAATGCAGTCAAGATTATGCTAAGTTTTAAAGTTTTCATAAGGCACTTGCCTCCACCGTTGTTCGTTTTTACGCACAGCAGCTATATATTACTCATATTTTTTCACTATTTCATTGGTTAATAAGGAGAATATCTTTTGCCCTAACTCAAAATCTAATGTTGGCTTCTCAAATCCTTTTGGTGCAAATAATGAAAATGACTGCTTAATTCCTTTTTTCCAGACCACAGCGTCCTTCTCATACACCTTGAGTCCGGCAATAACCGAATATTTATAGTTTGTAAACACTTCTCCGGGTAATTCACTTTGCCTTATTAGCCTTACAATCGGTTCTATACAACGATTTGTTTTCACTTCTTCTATCTTTATTCCCTTGCTAAAACCATAACTGCCGCTTGTATACTCCTCAATACTTCTCTTAAACTCCTTTGTATCATAAAAAGGATGTTTGGAAATTTCACTTTCAACCGCATATAGAACAATTTTTTTAAGGTCGTCAGAATCGCTGTCGCCCTTAATTACTACCCCTTTGTCACATAACTTTAGCACATTTAGACCACCGGTGCCTTTTGCTATAGTATCTATAAAAATCTTATCGTTCTTGGTAGGTGCTGGCATACCAGGGGATAAAGGCAGGATCTTATTTGCAAATAAAGTATCCCCCTCCTTCAATGACACATTTAGTGACCAGGTTGGGACATATACATCCCCTTCTATTCCGTCAATCTTTCCCAATTTGTGAAACGAATTCAGCGTCGAACCGTAATTAAGTACACCAAATTTATCCTTGAAAAACACCTGATTTTTATCGCTGCCTTCTATTTCATATTCTATGTGCTTGAATTTGATATTTTCTATAAAATCATTGGCGAGTTTGGTAATTCCATTTTTTACAATAATCTCTTCTCTAGCTTCTTGAGTATATCTGATGCTTCCTGTAATCTCATCGGATATTTTATCATCGACACATTTTGCGTACATCACCCTTCCGTCTTTATCGAGGAAGTCGCCGCACGTCATGATAGCATAATTGTCATAGCTTACATATGTTTTGTTCGTTGGCACGTTTGTGTAGAAGGGACCGTGAAAATAAAGCCTTAAAAAATAATCAGGCAGTTCTCTTTGTTGTGTAACAGCATGTTGCAATTTGGTCAACCCTTTCACTGTGTTTTGTACGTCATAAAAACTTTTATCTACAAAAATAAGTGAAAATGTTGCTTTTTTTCCTAAAGCGTTTGAGAAGAGTTGATAAATAATGCTATTTGTAACAGATTTTACTTCGTTTTTTACATTATCAAGCAGCAACATCACTTTCGGCTTTTTTATTGCATCAATAGAATCGTTTGCGTACTTAAAAAACGCCGAATCAGGTTTTGGATCACCTATAATCTGCTTCCCCACTGAATATTTGCTGGATGCATATACAACCGACAATTGGTTCGAATATTGATCGACCAATATATCTCCTTTTGAAATACCTTTTTCACCCCCCTTGTCCAAAATATAGTATCCGTTCCAGTTTTTTTTCACCTTTAAATCAACGGCTATAGGATTAAAATTTGCCCTTGCAAGCTTCATTATGTCATCAAACAAATCGTTGTATGTATCCCTGTAAAGTTCAATTGTTTTCTGTTCTGATTCTGTGCCTGAATCCCTGGTGGTCTTATGTATACCGTAATGAGTTTTGGAAAATGAATATAACGACTCGCCAGTAACCATATTTGCAAAATTAATACTCATTGTGATGGGCAGGTACAAATCGATAAGTTGTGTCGTTTTTTCCACCTCGTACTTCGATACCCTTGGAATTTGCAAATATGCAACAAAAGTGCTGTATTTATTGCTATCATCAATGGTGTCGGTTGTGTTTGGAAAGGTCTTCTTAAAGCTTTCTACAAACAGACCCCCACCGTATTCTGTTGTAATTCCCTTTGAAAAAAGTGTATTTTCTCGGGCCTTATCAGACAAAAAAACACCACGCACAGGATAAATCTGGAATTTAACCTGTGCGTTTAAATCGACACTAAAGGCACTAAAAGCAAAAAAAACAATCACTATATGAAGCCAGTGTGCTTTTTTCATTTATCTTTTCCCCTTCTTTGTTTTAGCAGGTTGCTTCTTCTCAGGGGTTGCAACTTTAGCTACAATGGGCTGAAATATAATCTGGTTTCCGTCTGTAACGAAATCATAGTTACTGAATTTGTTTGCTATTGGCGATAATGCTGCCTGCATATATATCGCATCTGATAGTGGGTCGCTACCGCCATAAGTGATTACAAACTCACATTTTCCCGGTTCTGACGATCTCAGCTTTACCCCTTTAACACCGTCAACCTTCTTGAGCGTTTCCGTAAACTGTATCCTCTCCATAGGTCGAAAATCACCAACAAGTACAACAATAAATTCTGCTCCATACATCTGTCTAGCCTTCCAATAATCTTGAATTTTATTTGAAATTACCCTGCCGAGACCTTCACCAATTTTTTTTGCTACTGTCACCCTACATTGGTCGGGGGAACTCCCAGAAGCTGACTCTGTCAGTGCCCCAGAGGCAATACTCTCAGAATCAGTCGTAGCATAGACCCGGACTGTAACCATACCATCACAGAAATTGGTGTTCGTGTTCTGATTAATTCCACGATCTACGATTACGGATGTGCCAATTGCAAAAAAATCGGCTTTCGCATCCGTTTTCGCATATTTCGCATAGTTTGCAAGGTCGGCGCTATTCTCCAATTTATCTATCGTGATAACCTGATTGCCAAAAAATTTGCTCCTGAAGATCGAGTTTTCAAGTATCTTTATGTCGTAGGTTTGGAACGATGACTGAAGAGCCGCCAGCGTTGCGTTATTTTTTGACGCTGTTCCTTTTGGATCCTTGGGTTGATACTCTTTAATATTGGTAAAAAACTCATGATCACTTGAAGATGCGTCTACAAAATGTCCATAATTAAGGGAACTCCTCTTTGATGACGCCGCATCTAGAGAGCTTTTTTGAGAATGCTTGGCATCGACAGATGCACTCTGAGAGTATTTTGCATCGGCAGAAGCTCTGCCGGACGCAGACCCGTCAACAGTAGATATTCTACCGGAAGACTTCTCAGAGTACGAAGCTGAGCCTTTCTCTTTTGCTGAAAGAGATGCTGATTCCTGATTTTTTTTGGATAATGACCTGTCATCACTTGCTTTGGCGGAAAGAGCTTCACCTTCTTTGTATTTCGAATCCCGATCCCGTTTGTATACCGTAACTTCCCTCAAAGGAGAAGGGTTATTTAAATCCGAAGGCGTAGTGAAAAACTCATCCACAATTGTAATAATCGCACTCTGCCTTACAACACTCGTACCAAGCGCAATCCCCATATCTGAAATAAGCTTTCTAAATTTTGTTTCATCTAAAGTCATCTTGGTGTTTACAATATATAGATCTCCGTCCCTGTTGGGCGTGTCGGTTTGTCTAATCGTATATACACTTGTCTGCGAAATTATCTCATCGAATTTTTGCTGAACTTTTGGATTGTTGATCGCATCTGCACCAAGAATTTTGTTGATTGCCATAGTTATGGCTTTGTTGATAGCTTCTTTTTTTGCTTTGTATTGGACAGAACTTATATCTTGTGTTATCTTGACTTTTCCTTCACCTTGAACCTCTATCTCAACTGCAAATATGTGAGACGGGATCAGGAAACCTGCCGCAACATATAGAAAAATAACAAATAATGTCAATTTCATTTTTTTCATCCCGGACTCCTAGTTAACATTAAAAACTTTATTTTAGTCGTATCTCAACGTCCCCTGCCTTTATCACATTTTCTCCTGATTTATGAGCTTGTTTCTTTACATTTGTCTTATTGTAAGACATTCCGTACCTCTTAAGGAGTTCTCCAAAGGCATCCATTTTCCTTACAGGTGCCAAATGTATATCAGTGATTAAGACATCTTTATTATCAAAACCATTCCTTAATGCATCATCCAATGTCTTTAAAGCGCCAAAGGTATCTCCGCACATCGACTGCGTCTGGGCATAGACAAACAAGACAACAGGATTTTTTGGTTCTGCATTTTTCGCCTTCTCAGCATTTTGAAGAGCATCAGTATAGTGTTTACCGTAGAGACCGCAAAAGGCCTCATTGAGATAGTTCTTGTTCTCAGTAAGGCCTTTTGTTGTAACTGTTATTTTCTCTTCCGACTCTATCCTGGAGCTTAACCTTGCCTCTCCTTCCCGTTGCGTCTGTGTTCGTTCCTTTATTTTATCGCAGGCACTGACGAAAAGGAATATTATTGAGAGCATTGAATATAGCACACATCTACTAAACCCTTTCATAATTATTAACTATAGATCAATATCTTGTGGCTTATCTGATGCACTGTTAGGTACAGCAACTTCAATCTTATTGCTTTTTGCAATTTTTCTTAGACTGTCCCCGAGACTAACTATCTTTTTTACCTGAGAGGGCAATGTCGATACAATATCTTTAAGTTTGGTAACATCACTTGCAAAACTGGCTGCTGCTGTCGGGTTACCTTGGATTTTCTGCATCATTTGGTTTGCCTGAGCAACTGCATCCTTATCCTTCAAGCCTGCAAGTAAAAGGTTATATATTGATTTTCCATACAATACTTTTTGTTTTTCATCCAGATTCCCAATCTTTTTTGTTGCATCTGCATCTTCAGATGCCTTTAATGTCATTGCAATTGTATCTTCCTGAATCTTCCTTGTTTCAGATTCCCTTTCTTTAGGATCTTGTATACCAGCAATATTTTTTTGTTTCATTTCGATTTGTTGAAGTTCATCTTTATTTAAAAGTATTTTGCTCGATATATTGATAGAATCTTGCAATAACTTATCCGCATCTGCAACATACTTATAAAGATTGTCCAGATCTCCTCTCGAAACGGTTCCGCCGCCACCACCCTTCGATTTCATCATATCGAAAGGACCACCGAATACAATTCCTGACTGGCAGCACACAAAAAATATAAAGCAAACAAAAACCGATAAAACCCTACCTTTTCTTAGCATTTCTACTCCTCCTTTTATTTTTTATTGAATAATGCTCATAGTTTAAGAAAATCACCGCTATATTAAATTAACAACTTTTCTTTAGCCTCATCGAAAAGCTATAAGCGATTTATCCACCCTCATCCGTTTCATTACTTGATTTACTTGATTATCACTTGAAGATACAGCTAAGAATCTTTTCACCACTTTTAACTCGACGTTTTCAAACAGCATTGCAACGCCCTCCTCTGTCAATATTTGTCTGTAAGGACACCATGCCTGTTGCACTGTGATGATATGATTGTTGATTATCGTTACCACTTATATAGCGTATTGTCAATATTAATATTACATTTAGATGTCTGTTTTTGGCTTTCGAAATCACATATGTTTTATGCAGAGGCCAACATATGGATACAGAAACGTTGATGAAGCGTTTGGGTTTAAGACTTAAAGCCCTTCGCCTAAGAAATCATTTAAAGCAAGAAGATCTCGAGAATTACGGATTTTCCTATCGATATTATGGGAAAATTGAACGGGGGGTTGTCAATCCGACGCTCGACACACTTTTGCGCCTTTGCAGGATTTTCAAGGTTAACCTGTCGGATTTGTTTGTTTTCATTGATGCAGGGGAATTAGTCGATGAAGAGCGTGAAGCAATTTCTCTTAAGATAGCCGATCTATTGAGGGAGGAAAATCGCGAGAAGGAATACAAACTGAAACTTTTTCTGGATGAATTTTTATAATTTTATGAACCATTTAAATGTAAAACATCAATGATTTACAATTTATGTCCGAAGCTATTGATAAAGTTGTGGAAGGTAGGTGGCTGTAAATATGAGATAGCATCAAAGGCGTTTCGAGAGGATATTATCATATAAAAAACTTACACTCAAAACAACCAATAATTAAATCAGAAAGTAAAAATAAATTCCAAATTTTATAAAAGTAAAAAAAGAATAATTAGAAATATGATAAATATCTCTGTAGGTTATACCGATTTAGAGATTGTAACTTCTGTTGAGATATTTTAGGGAGAGTGTAAAATGTAACGAGATCTGGAGGCTATATCAAGAGTGGTTCGGGATTTTCTTTTAGTTTTTTTCTGATTTTTAATATCAAACAAACGAAACTAATAATTATTTTTTATCATTTTTGAAGATATCTTCTTCAAGCTGCCATCGTCATGCATATCCTTTAAAACTCCATTCACCTTCTTAAGGA